>Ga0315556_1000014_pt1 | contig 74184 bp, 66 predicted proteins | sample SalMarSW160310MG_FD_202112 | JGI IMG/M metagenome (GOLD analysis project Ga0315556, IMG submission 202112) | Salt marsh sediment microbial communities from the Plum Island Ecosystem LTER, Massachusetts, United States - Salt Marsh Sediment SW1603-10 ...
ACATGATGCGCGGCATGGGCCTGCACTCGGTGTGCGAGGAGGCCCACTGCCCCAACATCGGCGAGTGCTGGGAGCAGGGAACCGCCACCTTCCTCATCCTGGGGGACGTGTGCACGCGCAACTGCCCCTACTGCGCGATCGGACACGGCCGACCGGAGGAGCTGGACGAGGATGAGCCCCGGAGGGTGGCCGAGGCGGTGGAAGCCATGGACCTCCGCCACGTGGTGATCACCTCCGTGGACCGGGACGACCTGCCCGATGGCGGGGCGCGCATCTTCGCCGAGCTCATCCGGGAGATCCACGACCGCCTGCCCGGCTGCTCGGTCGAGGTGCTCACGCCCGATTTCCGCGGCGACCCGGAGGCCATCCGGACCGTCATCGAGGCGAAGCCGGCCATCTTCAACCACAACATGGAGACGGTGCGCCGCCTCCACAGGATGGCCCGGCCCGGCGGCCGGTACGAGCGGTCCCTCGGAGTGCTGTCGACGGCCCGGAGCCTGGACGACGACGTTCTCATCAAGACGGGCATCATGCTGGGGCTGGGCGAGCGCGAGGACGACATCGACGCGTTCATGGACGACGCGCTCGAGGCCGGCGTCCAGATCCTCACGCTGGGGCAGTACCTGCGGCCCTCGGAGGACCACATTCCGATCGACCGGTACGTCACGCCCGACGAATTCGATGCCTGGAAGCGGATCGGGGAGGAGAAGGGCTTCCTGCACGTGGAGAGCGGGCCACTGGTGCGCTCCAGCTACCACGCACGCGAGCAGGTGGAGGATCTCCGGCTCAGGGCGACAGCGGCCGGCTGAGGACGAGGGCACGCGGCCGGCGGCGTTCGGCGGCGCGCTCCACGCGAAGCGAGAGGCGCGATGGCGACGAAGAGCGAGACGAAGTCCGAGACCAGGAGCAACGAGGGGGACGTAGATCTCCTCGGGCTGGACGAGGACGAGCTGCGGCGTATGCTCCGCCTCATGATGCTGGGCCGTCGCTTCGAGGAGAAGGCGGCCGAGGCCTATCAGACCGGCAAGATCGGTGGCTTCTGCCACCTGTACATGGGCCAGGAGGCGGTGGCCGCGGGCTGCATCACCCCCCTGCGCGACGACGACTACGTCATCACGGCCTACCGGGACCACGTCCAGGCCATCGTTCGCGGCGTGGACCCGAAGGCGGTCATGGCCGAGCTGTACGGCCGCGTGGACGGCTGCTCGGGCGGCATGGGCGGTTCGATGCACATGTTCGACCGAAGCCTCAACTTCATGGGCGGTCACGCGATCGTCGGTACGCACGTCCCGATCGCGGCCGGGGTGGGCTACGCGATCCGCTACCGGGAGGAGGACGCCGTCTGCCTGTGCCTGTTCGGCGACTCGGTCGTCAACGGCGGGCCGTTCCACGAGGCGTTCAACATGACGGCCAAGTTCGAGCTTCCGGTCGTATTCGTGTGCGAGAACAACTCGTACGGGATGGGCACCGACATTCACCGCGTGGCCGCGGTGGAGGAACTGGCGGACCGGGCCTGCGCGTACGAGAACATGGCCTCCGCCTCGGTGAACGGCATGGACGTGCTGGCCACGCGCCGAGCCGTCCAGGAGGCCGTCGACCGGGCGCGGGAGCGGCACCTGCCCAGCTTCATCGAAGCGCACTGCTACCGCTACATGGGCCACTCGATGGCCGACCCCTCGCACGGCACCTACCGGACCAAGGAGGAGGTGGAGCAGCACCGCCAGGACGACCCCATCCTCACGTACCGCAAGCGGCTCATCGGGGCCGGGGTCATCACGGAGGAGGACTACGACGCCATGGACCGGGAGGCGATCGACCGGGTGGAGAAGGCCGCCGAGTTCGCCGAGCAGAGCGAGCGGCCCGACTTCGCGTCGATCTACGAGCACGTGTACGCCGGCGACTTCCGCGGCATCGACCGGAGGGACGCATGGCGGTGATCACCTACCGCGAAGCGCTCAACCAGGCGCTGCGCGAGGAGATGGAGCGCGACGCGTCCGTCTTCCTGATGGGCGAGGAGGTCGGGGAGTACGATGGAGCCTACAAGGTCTCCAAGGGGCTTCTCGACCACTTCGGCGGCAACGAGTGGCGGGTGCGCGACACGCCGATCGCGGAGAACGGCTTCGCGGCGATGGGCGTGGGGGCGGCCATGGCGGGGCTGCGTCCCGTCGTGGAGTTCATGACCTTCAACTTCTCCCTCCTCGCCTTCGACGCGGTCGTGGACTCGGCGGCCAAGATGTACCAGATGTCGGGCGGCCAGTACAACGTGCCCATCGTGTTCCGCGGACCGGGCGGGGCGGCCCTCCAGCTGGCGGCCCAGCACTCGCAGGTCCCCGACGCGTGGTACAGCCACGTGCCGGGTCTCAAGGTGGTGGCCCCGGCCACGCCCAGGGACGCCAAGGGCCTCCTCAAGAGCGCCATCCGGGACGACGACCCTGTCCTCGTGATCGAGGGCGAGCTGCTCTACAACATGAAGGGCGAGGTCCCGGACGGAGAGTACCTGGTTCCGATCGGGGAGGCCGAGGTGAAGCGCCAGGGCTCCGACCTCACGATCGTGGCCCACTCGAAGATGGTCCACCAGGCGCTCCAGGCCGCCGACGCCCTGAAGGAGAAGCACGACCTCGACGCCGAGGTCGTCGACCTCAGGTCCCTGCGTCCGCTCGACATCGACACGGTGGTCGAGTCGGTGAAGAAGACCAACCGGGTCGTCGTCGTCGAGGAGGGCTGGCCGCAGGGCGGCATCGGCGCCCAGGTGGCCGACGACGTGCAGCGCGAGGCGTTCGACTGGCTGGACGCGCCCGTGGCGCGTGTGTCCGGGCTCGACGTCCCCATGCCCTACGCCCGCAACCTGGAGAAGCAGGTCTTCCCGGACTCGAAGCACGTGGTCCGGGCGGCCGAGCACGTGTGCTACCTGGACGGGAACTGACCGATGGCGACCAAGGTCGTGATGGCCCAGCTCAGCCCCACGATGGAGGAGGGCCGGCTGGTGGAGTGGAAGGTGTCCGAGGGCGATGAGGTCGAGCAGGGCGACGTGGTCGCCGAGATCGAGACCGACAAGGCGAACATGGACGTCGAGGCGCTCGGCAGCGGCGTCCTGCGGACGATCGTGGTCCAGGAAGGCGAGACGGTTCCCGTCGGAGCCCTGATCGGCGTCATCGCCGCGGAGGACGAGGACATCGAGGATCTCCTCCAGGATGCGAAGGCCGAAGCGGCGGCCGCCGGGGAGGAAGGCGAGGAAGAGGCGGAAGAGGAAGCGGGCCGCGAGGGTGCGGCCGCCGAAGAGGAGCGCGCCGAGGAAGCGGTCCGTGAGCCGGCCCGCGCCGGCGCGGCGGCGGGCGGAGCGAGCGGAGCGGCCGGGGCCGCCGTCCCGACCGGCGGCGGCCGGCGCGACGGAGGGCGGCTGCGGGCCTCGCCGGTGGCCCGGCGCATGGCCGAGGACGAGGGGCTCGACCTGTCGCGGATCGAGGGCTCGGGTCCCGGCGGCCGCATCGTGAAGGCCGACGTCGAGGAAGCGCTCGAGAGCGGCGCGGCGATGCGGGGCGGCCGCGCGGCGGGCACCCCGGCCCGGCTCTCCGAGGAGACGGTCCAGCTCAGCCAGATGCGCAAGGCCATCGCGCGACGCCTGACCCAGTCGCTCGGGCCGGTGCCCCACTTCTTCCTGACCACCGAGATCGACATGGGCCGGGCCCTGGAGCTGCGGGCCGAGCTCAACGAGCAGATCGGTGGCGGGGAGGCGGACGCCCCGAAGGTCGGTGTCAACGACCTCCTGCTCAAGGCGGCGGCCGAGGCGCTGGTCCGCCATCCGGAGATCAACGCGAGCTGGGGCGAGGGCGAGATCCGCCGCCACGGCCGCGTGGACCTCGGGATCGCCGTGGCGCTCGACGACGGGCTCATCACGCCGGTTCTCCGGGACGCGGACCGCAAGGGCCTGGTCCGCATAGCCTCCGAGGCCACCGAGCTCATCGACCGGGCCCGCCGCCGGAAGCTCGACCCGGACGAATACCAGGGAGCGACCTTCAGCATCAGCAACCTGGGCATGTTCCCGATCGAGGAGTTCACGGCGATCATCAACCCGCCCGAGGCGGCCATCCTCGCGGTCGGCCGCACGGCCGAGAGGGCGGTCGTCGTGGACGGGGAGATCGTGGTGCGCCGCCGCATGCGCGTCACCATGTCGTGCGACCACCGGGTCATCGACGGGGCCACGGGGGCCCGTTTCCTGGAGACGTTCAAGGGCATGCTCGAGAACCCACTGGCAATGTTGGCATGAGGCGAGGCATACATGGCTGATTCGTTCGACGTCGTCGTGATCGGGGCCGGGCCGGCCGGCTACGTGTGCGCCATCCGGGCCGCGCAGCTCGGACTCAAGACGGCGTGCGTGGAGTCGAAGAGCTACGAGGGCGGGCTCGGGGGGACGTGCCTCAACTGGGGCTGCATCCCGGCCAAGGCCCTTCTCGAGAGCGCGGCCCTGGCCCACAAGCTCCAGAGCCAGGGAGCGGCGTTCGGCGTGAAGCCCATCCAGGTCGAATACGACATGGGCGCGGCGGTCGAGCGCAGCCGGACCATCAGCGAGAAGCTCGTCGGCGGGATCTCGTACCTGTTCAAGAAGAACGACATCGAGTCCGTGATCGGACGCGGCCGCATCGCGGGGAAGGGCAAGGTCCACGTCGAAGTCGAGGACGGGGAGGACCGGGAGCTGGAGGCGAAGCACATCGTGATCGCCACCGGGTCGGTCATGAAGACGTTTCCCGGCTTCGAGTTCGACCGGGAGAAGGTGATCGGCAGCCGCGAGGCCCTGGCCCTCTCCGAGCTGCCCTCGAAGATGGTCGTCGTGGGCGGCGGCTACGTCGGGGTCGAGTTCGCGGACGTGTTCGACGCGTTCGGGGTCGAGGTGACGCTGGTCGAGGCGCTGGACACGCTGCTGCCCGGCTTCGACCAGGAGCTCGGCAAGACGCTGGCCCGCTCCTACAAGAAGCGGGGCATCGACGTCCGCACGGGGACGAAGGTGAAGTCGCTGGACCGGGACGCCGATCCGATGGTGCTCACGATCGAGACGAAGAAGGGCGAGGAGACGATCGAGACCGGCCTCGTGCTGATGGCCGTCGGCCGCCGGCCCGTGCTGGAGGACATCGGCCTGGAGGCGGTCGGGGTCGAGACGACCGACGACGGCTTCATCCGCGTGGACGAGATGCTGCGCACCAGCGTGGAGGGCATCTACGCGATCGGCGACGTGGCGGGTCAGCCGATGCTGGCCCACAAGGGCTCGCACGAGGGGATCATCGTCGCCGAGCACATCGCCGGTCAGAGCCCGCACCCGCTGCGCCACGACAACATCCCGAGCATCGGCTACTGCCACCCCGAGGTGGCCAGCATCGGACTCAGCGAGGAGCAGGCGGCCGAGAAGGGCTTCGACGTCAAGGTGGGCAAGTTCCCCCTCTCGGCCCACGGCCGGGCACTCACCGCCGGCGACAACGAGGGCTTCGTGAAGATGGTGATCGACACGAAGTACGGGGAGGTCCTCGGCGTCCACATGATCGGCCACAACGTGAGCGAGCTGGCGGCGGAGGTGGGGATCGGGCGCATGCTCGAGGCCACGGCCGAGGAGTTCGCGGCGCATCCGCACGGGCATCCGACCATGTCGGAGGCCGTGATGGAGGCGGCCCTCGCGGCCATGGACCGCTCCATCCACATCTAGCGTCGCCGGGAGACTCCGTGGCCTCTCTCGCTGAGATCGTCCAGGTGCGCGTGCCGGGCCGGGTCCCGTACCGGCGGGGGCTCGAGCTGCAGCGGGCGCTGGGGCGGGCCCGCATCGAAGGCCGTCTCGAGGAGGACCTGCTTCTCCTGGTGGAGCACGAGCCCGTGGTCACCCTGGGCCGCGGGACCGAGGCCGGCCACCTCCTCGCCGGCCCCGAGGGGCTGGCGGCCCGCGGGGTCGAGCTGGTCGAGATCGAGCGCGGGGGCGACGTCACCTATCACGGGCCCGGCCAGATCGTCGGCTATCCCATCCTGGACCTCCGCCGCTACCGGAGGGACCTGCACTGGTACCTGCGGTCCGTGGAGGAGGCGCTCATTCGGGCCCTGGCCCGGCTGTCGCTTCCGGCCTTCCGGGTGGCGGGCCACACCGGGGTTTGGGTGGGCGAGGAAGGGGCGATCCTCGCCGAGGAGCCGGGCTCCGACGGGGTCGATCGAGGTGCCACGGCTCCCGTCGAGGACGCCATCACCCGGGCGATCCTGGCCGGGAGCGTGCGCAAGATCGCCTCGATCGGGGTCCACGTCAGCCGCTGGGTCACCTGGCACGGCTTCGCGCTCAACGTGACCGACGAGCCGATGGAGAACTTCCGGCTCATCGTGCCGTGCGGGATCGACGGTGTGCGCATGACCAGCCTGGCCGCCGAGGGCGTCGGCGTGGGCGCCGGCCGGCTGGGGGAGGCGCTGGCCGCCGGCTTCTCGGCCGCTTTCGGGGTCCGAGTGCGGCGGGAGACCTCCACGCTGGAGACGCTACGCGCGCGAGCCGGGTCGATGGCGTCGGCCGCGGGACGGGACGCCGGCGGACGCGATCGGTCCGCCGAGCATCGCCGCGTCGCCAGAGGAGGAGCCCCGTGACCGGACTGTTCGACATCCTGGGTCCCACCATGGTGGGACCCTCCAGCTCGCACACCGCCGGTGCCTGCCGGTTGGGTTACGTGGTCCAGGCGATCGTGGGCGGCACCCCGGAGCGGGCCCGGATCGGCCTGCACGGCTCCTTCGCGATGACCGGCGAGGGACACGGGACCAAGAAGGCCATCATCGGGGGCCTGCTAGGCTACCTGCCCGACGACGAGCGCCTGCGGACGAGCCTCGAAGACGCCGACACGCACGGGATGGACTACGCTTTCGAGAACATCGACCTGGGCGAGGGGGCGCATCCCAATTCGGCGCGCTTCGACGTGAGGCTGGGCGACGAGAGGGCGGAGATCCTGGGCGCTTCGATCGGGGGCGGCCAGATCCGCATCTTCGAGATCGACGGATTCGACGTCGACCTCACGGGCTCCCTTCCCACCCTGGTGGTCAACGCCGACGACGTGCCGGGCACGATCGCGACCCTCACGCGCATGTTGACGGACGGGGGCGTCAACCTGGCGACCATGCGGGTGGACCGTACCGGGCGGGGGGAGCAGGCGCTCATGACGATCGAGGCGGACGCCGAGATTCCCGAAAAGCTCATCGACGCGATGCGGAGCCAGGACTGGGTCCACTGGATCCGCTACGTGCGCGGGCTCGTCTAGGGACGGACGACAGCCGGGAGGAACCATGTTCACGTCGGTAGAGACCTGGTTCGAAGAGGCCGCACGCCAGGACGTCGACCTGGCCGAGGCCGTCCTGCTCCGCGAGATGAAGGACACCGGCGCCGACCGCGACAGGATCCGGTCGCGGATCCGCGACGCGCTCGAGGTGATGGAGAACGCCGTCGCCGAGGGGCTCGCCTCGGAGGCTCCCAGTCCCAGCGGGCTCACCGGCGGTCGGGCCCGGCGACTGGTGGCGGCCGGGCCGCGGCTCATGGGCGAGACGGTCACGACGATGTTGTCGCGCGCCATCGCGACCCTGGAGGTGAACGCGCGCATGGGCCTCATCGTGGCGGCGCCGACGGCCGGCGCGGCCGGCGTCGTGCCGGGCGTGCTGCTCACCATGCGCGAGGAGAGGGGCTGGTCGATGGACCGGCTGGTGGACGGGATGCTGGTGGCCGGCGGGGTCGGCGCGGTCATCGCGCAGAGGGCCTCGATCTCCGGTGCCGGCGGGGGTTGCCAGGCGGAGACCGGCAGCGCCGCCGCCATGTCGGCCGCGGCGGTGACCTACCTCGAAGGGGGCGACCCCGAAAAGGTGGGTACGGCGATCTCCTTGACGCTGCAGGGGATGCTGGGCCTCATCTGCGATCCGATCGCCGGACTGGTCGAGATTCCGTGCGCCTACCGCAACGCCAGCGCGGCGGTGCAGGCGGTGGCCTGCGCCGAGATGGCGCTCGCCGGACTTGACTTTCCGGTCATGCCCGACGAGGTCATCGACGTCATGGGCGAGGTGGGCAGGAAGATGGACGTGCGTTATCGTGAGACCGCGCTCGGGGGCCTGGCCGCGACGCCCAGCGGTCAGAGGATCGCCCGACAGGCGGGCATGCCGGAGCTCGTGCAGCTCCAGCGGAGCGGGAGAGCGAAGGGCGAAGAGTCGGCCCGGTTCGGGCCGTCGTGAGTGGAACGATAGAACTCTGGAGAGCCGGATGACGGCGTTGTGGCTGTTGCTGTTGGCCTCGGTCGTAGTGGGGCTGGTCGTGGGAATCCTGGCCAAGTTGCCCCCCAGGCAGCTGGTGGCCGAGGTCGTGGTCATGTGCCTCCTGGCCCTGACCTACTACGGGCTCGTGGCCCTGGGCGGGGTGTCGCAGGGAGGCTGAGCCCGGATCGGGCTCGTGCCCGCCGGAGGACGGGCCTCAGTCGCTGCCCCGCCGCCGCTCTCTCCTCCGCTTCGCCAGCTCCAGGCGCGCGCGCCGCCGTTCTTCGGCGTCGTGGTGCCGTTGCCATTCCTCCGGCGTCTCCAGGCGCAGGAGGGGCACGGGCGCCGGCTCACCCTCGTCGTCGATGGCCACCATGGTGACGTAGCACGAGTTCGTATGGCGCTCCGCCCCCCCGGCCACCGACTCCGCCACCACCTGCACGCCCACCTCCAGCGAGGTCCGACCCACCGAGTTCACCGACGCCCTCAGCGTGACGATCTCCCCGATTCGGATCGGGGTCCGGAAGTCGACCTGGTCGACGCTGACCGTCACGCACGGACGGCCCGCATGCCGGGTCGAGCACACGTAGGCGATCTTGTCGACGGCCGCCAGCACGATCCCGCCGAACACGGACCCGAACAGGTTGGCGTCCTGGGGGCCCATGAGCTGGGTCATCGTGACCCTGGATGCGGACACGCTCTTCACGGCGTCGAGGTTCGAGCGACCCACCACCGCGGGGAGATCCGGAATGCCGCCCACCGGCCCGTCGACGCCCTTCGTCAGGCTCACGGCGAGCGGCCCCCTGTCGAGTCGGACGCCGCGCCAGGCGCCGCCGGCGCGGACGGCGAGCCCGCGGGGGCGGCGGCTCCGGCGTCGGCGCGGCCGGCCGCCGGCCGGGCGCGCTCGTCCGCGCCATGGGCGATCCGGCCGCCCATGAAGCCGGTGACGCCCGCCAGACAGGCGGTCAGGACCCCGACCATGAGCACGAAGCGGCGCAGGCGGCCGTCGTCGGGCTGGCGGAGCGAGAACGCCGCGAACACGCCATCGGCGAGGACCGCGAGGAGGGTCCAGGTGGCCCACGTCCGGTGCGTCTCGATGAGTCCCGGAGTCACGAAAGTGCGCTGCGACACCACGTCGCCGGCCGCGATCCCGCTGTAGTAGGTCGGGAGGACGACGAGCCCGGCCAGGAAGAGGCTCGTGACCCCGTAGCGCTCCCAGCTCGGCCGGTCCAGGATCCATCCCGCGAGTCCCACGGCCATGCCGACCACGGAGAGCACGATGGGGAAGGGATTGAGGACGAGGTGGACGTACTTCCAGGTCAGAGCGGGCAACCTCGGGCGCCTCCATCCAGCGTATGTGCCGAGCGGTCCCGGCAAGATAACCGGCCCGGCGCGCCGGAACACTGTGGCCGGCGGCGGGTTCATCCTGTCGACGCGGGCTGGGTCCGGGGCTTGACAGCCTCGACGGCCCGTTTACAATTAGGGCCCGCACGCGACAGGCCCCCTTCGTCTAGTGGCCCAGGATACCTGGTTCTCAGCCAGGAGACAGGGGTTCGACTCCCCTAGGGGGTATGACGAGAGCCGCCGGAGATCCGGCGGCTCTTCGGGCATCCGGCCAGGTCGTGCCTCGCCATCGTCGCCCGGCACCGCGGGGCCGGCTCGAGGCTGCCGGCGCTTCGCCGGAGTCTCAGTCGAGGCTGGCCAGGAGCGCCTGGAAGCGTGGGTGTCCGTGCAGCGGCTCCAGATCGCTGTCGGTCTCGATCCAGGCCCGGTCGCCCCACCCCAGCTCCACCGCTCGCTCCAGCAGGTCGATCGAGCGCTCGCAATCTCCCAGCATGGCATAGAAGCAGGCCACGTTATAGAGCACGACGGGCTCGTCCTGGTCCTGCTTGAGGGCCCGTTCGGCCAGCTCTCTCGCCTTCTCCTTCTCGCCGACGCGGGCCAGGTTGGTGGCGCCGAAGTACAGGGCGCGGGTGTCGTGCGGATTGAGCTTGAGGTGCCGCTCGATGACGTTCAGCACCCCCAGGCGCACCTTCATCTCGTCCTGCCGCCGGCCGAGAGAGTGGTAGGCCTGCGCCAGGAAGATCGGCGACTGGAAATCGTCCGGGTTGATCTCGGAGGCCTTCCTGTACATGCGGGCCGCTCCCTCGAAGTCCCCCCTCGAGGAGGAGGCGAGCCCGTCGTAGTACCAGGCCTCGAACAGGTTGGGGTCGAGCTCGCGGGCCACCTCGAACTCTCGTCCGGCCTCCTCGTGTCGGTCGCTGATGTACAGCGCCAGGCCCCGCGAGGCGTGCGCCTCCGCCGAATCCGGGTCCAGCGCTGCCGCCTGCTCGCTGGCGCGCGCGGCCCTGTCCGCGTTGTCGTGGGTGGCCTCCACGTACCGGTACAGGTGCGAGTAGGCGTCCGCCATTCCGGCATAGGCGAGCGCGAACTTGGAGTCCAGGGCGATGGCCTGCTCGAACATGCGGATGGCGTGCTCGTAGTCGCGGCGCGCCATCGAGTACATGTACTTGCGGCCGCGCAGGTAGTAGTCGTAGGCCTCTGGATCCGAAGTCGCGACGAACTGAAGCGAGCGGCGCTCCTTCGGGGTGAGGGTCACCTGCAGCGCCCGGACGATGCTCTGGGCGATGTCGTCCTGGATCGCGAACACGTCCTTCATCTCGCGGTCGTAGGTCTCGGACCACAGGTGCGAGTCGGTGGCCGCATCGATGAGCTGGGCGGTGATCCGGACGCGGTCGCCGGCCCGGCGGACGCTGCCCTCCAGCACCGTGCCGACCCCGAGCTCGCGGGCGACGGTGGGGATGCTCACCTGCTTGCCCTTGAAATTGAACGCGGAGGTGCGCGAGGCGACCTTCAGCTGCGGCAGCTTGCTGAGCAGGTTGAGGATCTCCTCGGAAATGCCATCGCTGAAGTACTCGTTGTCCGCATCCCCGCTCATGTTCACGAAGGGAAGCACGGCGATCCCACGCCGGTCCTGCTCGTGCGCGTCAGGCCGCGATTCGGTGGACCGGTTGTCCGGAGCGGCGGGTGGGCGTCCCGGGGTCGCTCGCCCCGCCGCCGCGGCGACTTCGGCGGCCGGCGTCGCTCCGCCCGCCGGCCCGGCGACCGCCGTGCGCTCCACGCCCCGCGGGCCCATGTCGAACATCCAGCCCATGATGACGGCGAGCGGGAATCCGAGGACGACCAGCGCTATGACCAGCGTGACCGTCCAGTTCGGGAGCTTGAGACCCGGCAGCATGGTCGAGGCGACCTGGATCACGATCCAGCCGGCGAGCGCGTACACGATCGCCACGCGGAACACACGACGACGCCGGAGCTCCGCGACCAGTCTCGACATCATGGATCCGGCGGTCGGTTGGGTCATGAGATCTCCCGACGATGTTGCACTCGGCGAGCGGGCGCCGCGACCACCACGGTCCAGCCGTGCGCCGGACCGCCGCGCGTTCCGGGGTTGGCCTCGACGCCCGAAGTGCCGGTGGCGGCCGGAACTGGCAAGCTAGCGAACGGTATCGATCCCGGCCACAACTCCGGCGACCCCGGCCGCCCTGTCCCTTCATAGAGTCAGGCGCCATATGTCCGCACCGGACCTGGATCCGGACGTGGCGTGGCGCGTCGAGGAGAGGCCGGAGCTGGAGCTGATGGCGCCGGTGGAGCTGAATATCGTCTGCTTCCGCTACCGCTGCGAGGACGTGGTCATCCGCGCGGCCCTGTTCAACCACAGGACCTGCCGGGCCGACGTCGACGCACTGGTCGAGCAGGCCGTGGCGTCGGGAGCGGAGCTGGACGGAGGGGCCGCGCCCGACGCGTAGGGAGCCGTGCTCCGGACCGCGGCGCGGGGGGCCGGTGAACCGGGGGCGGAGGCCCTCGACGGGCCCCCGCTCGCCGGAGGATGTGGATGGGTGACTACGGCTTCGCCAGCACGATGTCCCACATGTAGTCCGTGTGTCCGTCGCACACGGTGGCCACCGCGGCGCTGATCTGAGGATACTTCGCCTGTGTCTCCGCGATGATCGAATCACGCGCTGCGAGGACCGAGGCGAAGCTGGGCCCGTCCATGGCCAGCAGCCGCCGGTACTTGCCCCCCACGAAGTGGCTGTACCAGCCCCACGAGTGGAGCCTGCCCGCCTTCACCTGCTTGTCGTAGATGGGTGCGTACAGCGTCTTCATCACCTCGTCGGAGAGACCCTCGGTGGCCTCGTGGCAAACCTGGTAGGTCGAGAAGCCGAAAGCGGGCCGGGCTGCCGCGACGTCCGTGGCGGGCTGGGAGGCGGCCACGTACGTCCAGATGTAGTCGTCGTGCGAGGGGCAGATGGACAGGAACTCATTGGTTTCCTTGGGATGGCTCGCGGTCAGCTCGGTGGTGATCGAGTCCCGCGCCGCTTCCAGGGCACCCAGGTCGCTCCCGACGTAGTAGATTCCGCGGCGCCAGGGGCCGCCGATGTGGTGGGCGAGGATGCCCCAGGCCGAGATCTGGCCGGCGGCCACGTGCTTCTGCACGATCGGCGCGACGACCGTCTGCATGAGCTCGGTGGCGCGCGGCTCGCGGCTCTGGTCGCAGCGGTAGTAGGTGGCGCTGATGTACGACGTCGGCTCGTCCTGCTGCTGCGCCGCGACCGGCTTGGGCCCGACGAGGGGCAGGGCGAGCAGGGCGAGCCCGGGAATGAGGTGCTTCATCGAGTGACCTCCAGGTGGATGGCCCCTCGCGCGCCCGACGGCCGGCCGGATCCACGAGGACCGCGGACCCGGGAACGGGCGGCGGCGGGGCGTGGTCCCGGTCCGAGCTTTGGCTGATGAGCCGACCGCGACAGGCGGCCGGCGACGCGGCAAGGATTAGGGCAATCTAAGTCCGCTCGGCGCCCCTGGAAAGCCCGGAAGTTCGGGCGGGCGGGACGCCCGGATCCGGAAGACAGGTCACGCCTCCACCGCGGCGCTCCGCTTGCAGCGCACGTAGTCGGACACGTGCTCGCCGTAGCGTTCCACGAACGGCTGCAGGTGGTCCGTGCCCCGCACGATCCCGCGGCACGCCTCCGATCCGCAGGCGCATGCGAAGGCGGGCATGCGCTCGTTGTAGAAGGTGGCGTAGTCGAGCGTGATCTCGTCACCCGGGGCCAGGGACCGCCGCGCCACGACGTCCAGCCCCTCCAGCCACGCGCTCGGGTCGCACGAGTGGTTCACCGGCTTCCACTCCTCCGGGTCCTCGCTCCAGATGACCCAGGTCTCCTCGGTCAGCGGCCAGGCGTAGCGGTCGAACCAGGAGCGGCGGAGCTCGTCCCAGGATGCCTCCACCCGGGAGAGCGACACGAGGTTGTGGGCCCGCTCCTCGAACGCCAGGACGCGGTCGCCCGGCCGCAGCGGCCGCGTGGCGTGAAGGCCGTAACCGCCGTCCGGGTGGGTGCGGACCTCCCACTTCCGCAGCCGGCGGGCGTGCCGGGCCAGCGCCGCGCGCACGATCTGGCGGGTGAAGCCTTCGTGGCCGGCCGGATCGTGCGTGAGGCTCAGGTCGGCGCTTCCGGCGTCCTCGGGCCGGTAGTAGAGTCCGCAGTTGGCGTTGATCTCGAGCATGTAGCGGCGCCCGTCCGCGGCCACCCGCACGTCGCAGCGGCCGTAGCCCGAGCCGTGGAGCCCGCGGAAGAAGGCCGCCCCATCGGCGCGCAGTCCGGCTTCCAGTTCGGGGTCCGAGACCGGCAGGTCCCGCATCTCGCGGTAGTCGACCCACTTCATGTCGGCGTGCTTGAAGGTCTCCCCGTCCGGGAAGCGGTACTCGATGGGCTTGTAGGTGGTCGGGTCGTGCGGCGCGTCCGGGTTCTCGGCCACCAGGACCGTGCACTCGATGCCCTCGATGAACTCCTCGATCAGCGCCCCTGCGTAGCTGTCGAGCATGCGGCGGGCCTGCTCGCGGAGCGCCGAGGGCGTCACCACCCGGGAGGCGCGGGTGAGCCCGAGGCTGGCGTAGCTGCTCGGGTGCTTGACGATGAGCGGGAAGCGGAGCGTCTCGGCCGCGCGTTCCACGTCCGCCGTCTCGCGGGCCATGACGTAGTCCGGCGTGTCGATCCCCCAGGCCCGGCAGACCCGCTTCATGGCCTCACGCGAGGGCTCGTAGAAGTCCGACGCCGCGCCGGTGAACGGGAGGCCGAGCCGCTCGAGGGCCTGTACGACCTGGATGCCTGGCGTGTCTTCGTCCCAGGCTCCGTCGCACAGGTTGAAATAGAGGTCGTATCCCCTGCGCGACAGCTGCTCCACCTGGTGGACGGCCGTCGCCTTCTCGAGCACGGCCACGTCCCAGCTCACCTCCGGCAGGTAGGGGCGCGGGTCGCACGGCCAGTCGTCCTCCGGGAAATCGTCCGAGTCGATGTCCTGGTTCGTGAGCAGGCAGATTCGCATCGTCATCTACAGCCCATCCGCGAACGCCTCCATGCGCCGGCGGAGCGCCCGATCGGGCAGGGTGCCCCGGGCCGCCCCCAGGTTGTCGGTCACGTGCTCGGGATTGGTGGTTCCCGGGATCGCGCAGGTGACCGCCGGGTGGGACACCACGTACTTCAAAAAGACCTGCGCCCAGCTGGTGCAGCCCAGCGCGGTTGCCCAGTCAGGCAGTGGCCGCTCGCCGACGGCCCGGAACAGCCGGCCGCGGCCGAAGGGGAGGTTGACGAGGACCGCCATGCCGCGGTCGCGGGCCAGCGGCAGGATGCGCTCGGCGGCGGCCCGATTGTCCAGCGCGTAGTCCACCTGGATGAAGTCCAGGGCCTCCTTCTCCATGACCCGCGCCAGCTCCGCGTGCTGGCGCGAGAACGAGGTCGTGACGCCCAGGTAGCGGATCTTCCCGGCCTTCTTCCACTCGCGCAGCGTGGGGAGCTGGGTCTCCCAGTCCCGGAGGTTGTGGACCTGCATGAGGTCCACGTGGTCCGTGCCGAGCGCCTTCAGCGAGTCCTCCATGCGCAGGACGCCGGCCTCCTTGCCCTGCCGGTCCACCTTGGTGGCCAGGAAGAGCTCCTTCCGGATTCCGAGCTCACCGATGAGCTTGCCGAGGACATCCTCCGAGTTGCCGTACGAGGGCGCGGTGTCGACCACCTGGCCCCCGCCCCGGGTGAAGGCCTGGAGCGTAGTGCGGAACGGTGTGAGGTCCCCGGCCAGGTCCGCGCGGTAATCGCGCGTTCCGAGTCCCACGACGGGCACGGCCTCGCCGCTGGAGGGGATCTTCTTCGTGATGAGTTCGGGTGCGGGCCTCCTACCGGAGCTCCACCCCAGCGTCATGGCGAGGCTCGCGCCGGCTCCGAGCTCCAGGAACTCGCGTCGGGTCAGCTTCATGGCGACCTCCTCGGGTCATGGCGAGACGATGCCCGGAACCGCGGCCACGGCCGCTCCGCGCTGCGCGCGCCGCTCCTGCTCCCGGCCCAGTCGCACGCCGATGACGGCCCACACGGCGGCCAGCGGGGCGGCCACCAGAGCGATGGCACCCAGGGACAGGCCCAGCGCCTGGAGCCCGGCGAACGCCCAGCCGTTGGCCAGGTCCGCGCCGCGGTAGACGGCTGCATCCAGGAACGCCTTCGACTTGTACTTCTCCTCGCGGGGAACGACGGTGAACAGGACCTCGCGGGCCGGCTTGGTGATTCCGTAGCGGCCCGCGCGGTACGCCACCTGGAGCGCCACGAGCACGGCGAGCAGCGGGTAGGTCCCCAGCGCCACGAAGCCCACGGCGACGGCCACCGGCACCAGGGCCAGGCTCACTCCAATTCCCACCGCTTTGATGATACGCCCCGTCAGGTAGACCTGGAAGAGAATCGTGAGGAGGTTCACCGCCAGGTCGATCTTGGCGAAGAACGCCGTGCGCACGCCCCGGTCCGCGATCGCCCTGCCCACCAGGTTGGCCTGCAGGAAGTAGAGGACGGTGGAGGCGAAGCTCATGAGGACGATGAAGCCCGCGATCCCCAGCAGGTAGCGCGACCGGAAGATGACCCCGATGCCGCTGAGGGCCGTGCCGCCGAGCGGCTCCGAGGCGGCTCGGCGCCCGTCTCCGCCGCCGGCCCTCTGCCGCTCCGGCGCCTCGGAACCCCCCCCGAACCGCCGGTGCAGCACGAGCGCGAACCACGAGGCGGCCTCGAGCGGGACGCAGGCCAGCAGGAGCAGGGTGAAGCGCGGCACGATCTCGGCCAGGCCGGCCGTGAGCGCCGAGCCGGCGATCCCGCCCAGGGAGCTCCCCACCGCGATGAAGCCGAACAGCCGCCGGGCCTGTTCGTTCCGGAAGCAGTCGGCCATGAAGCCCCAGAACACCGTGACCACGAACAGCGCGAACACGCTGGTCCACACGTAGAAGGCCCGGTCGATCCACGGGCGCGCCCCCAGGGGCAGGACGTACAGGGAGGCGAAGAACGCGACCAGGCAGCCGATGAAGAAGCGGTTGGCCAGCGGCACGAACACGCCGCGCTGGTAGCGCGACGCCACCCACGAGTACAGGGGCACGGCGATCAGCATCACCAGGAACACGGCCGTCCAAAGGAGCTGGAGATCGCCCCGGTTCGTGGTGCTGATCTCGTCGCGGACCGCTCGCAAGACATAGTAGGAAAAGAGGATGCAGAAGCCGTAGGCCGTGGCCCACAGCATCGCCCCGATCTCGTCGTCCCGAACGTCGACGAGCCTCTGCACGGCGGCCTTCAGCACGCGGAACCGTCCCGGTCGGTGGTGTCGGGCCTCGGGGGCGCGGGGAGCGGGCGGCTACCCGCCGCCCCTCCGCCCGGCGCCGCTGATCTGACGGTGTGGCTCGCCCGCGCGGCGGGCTCCCCGGATCAGCTCCCCTCTCCGCCCCGCTCGCCCTGCTGACGGTCCAGGACGAGGAGTCCCGCGGCCGAGTCTCCAACGCGCTGGAGCTGCTCGACGAGCTGCGTGAAGGTCTTCTCTTCCTCGACCTGCTCGTTCACGAACCACTGCAGCATGACCTCGGCGGCGTGGTCGCCCTCGGAGCGAGCCAGCTCGTAGAGCTTGTCGATGTGCCCCGTCACCTTCTTCTCGTGCTCCAGGGCCGCCTTCATGGCCGCCAGGGGAGAGTCGTAGTCGGCCGGCGGCTTGTCGAGGCCGCCGAGCTCCACGCGCTGGTTCCGGTCCTCCAGGTGCCGGAGGATGCGGAAGGCGTGCGTGCGCTCCTCGGCCGTCTGGGCTCGCAGCCAGCCGGCGAAGCCGCTCAGGGCCTCGCGCTCGAACCAGAGCGACATGGCCAGGTAGATGTGCTCGGCCTGCAGCTCGCGGTCGACCTGTGCGTTGAGTGCCTTCCTCACCTTCTCCTTCATCGCGTCCTCCTCGGATGCGTCTTGATGCGGTCGGGAGTCGACCCTGTCGGATGCGGGTGGCCGGGCGAACCCGGCTCTCGGGCCCCGGAGGCCGACGACTCAGTAGTCGACGGGACGCAGGTACCATTCCCCGATCGTCGTGTCGGACAACATGGCGACCGTGGGAAGGTGGCGCTTGTAGTGCGTGCTCTCGAGCCGGTGGCGGACCGTGCCGATCTTGCGCTCGTCGAATCCACACGCGGCGAGCCGCTCCGGCGAGCAGCCGCGCAGGAGGTGGTGGAGGATGAGGTCGGCCTCCGGATAGGAGACGCCCAGGTCCTCCTCGTCCGTCTGCCCGGTGACCAGCTCGGCGGTGGCCGGCTTCTCCACGATGGCCTCGGGGACGCCCATGGCCCGTGCCAGCGCCCACACCTGGGTCTTGAACAGGTCTCCGAGCGGGTTGATGGGGGGCGAATCGTCGGCGTGCCAGGTGAAGTAGCCGAGCAGGCGTTCGGACTTGTTGCCCGTGCCGACGGGGAGCGCGTCCAGGCGCGAGGCCTGGTCGAACAGGACGATCATGCGCTGGCGCGCCATGACGTTGCCCCGCCGGAGATCCCCGGCGTCGGGCTCGTACTCGCCCAGATACGCCTCCACCGCCCGCCCGATCGAGATCGTCCGCGTCTCGATGCCCAGCTGCTCGGCCACCAGGGTCGCGTCCTCGAGGCTCTCCTCACTGGTCACGTCCGAGGGAAGGAGGTAGCCACGCACGGCCGCGGGACCCAGCGCCCGGGCGCACAGGGTGGCCGTCAGGGAGGAATCCACCCCTCCCGAGAGGCCCACCACGACGTGCTCGAAGCCCCGGCGCATCCGAACCTCCTGGTGGAGAAACTCGAGCAGCCACTCCTCGACCAGGGCGGTGTCGATCTCGAGCGGGGAGAGATCGTCGGGAGAGGGCCGGGAGGGGGCGCTCCGGATCTCCGGCGTCTCCCGAGGTCCGCTGTCGTGGCGCGGCGCGCCCTCGTCCCGGATCCTGGCCTGCGTGGCCGGGTCGCTCGCGGGGAGGCTCGCGCCGAACGGTCGTGCCTCGCCTCCGGGCGCCCCCGCTTCACGGCCCTCCTCCGGTCCGGCTCCCTCGCCCCGGCCGCGACCCGGCACGCCGGCCGATGCCTGCAGGATGCGCGGCAGCGCCGACTCGAGGTCGGAGAGCAGGGGGCTCTCGACCCGGGCCGGGAGGAGCTCGTCCAGGTCCAGGTCGGCGACCAGGAGCGCCTCCCGCCACAGGTCGGCGCGGACGATGGGGCGACCGCGCGGGCCGTACACGGCGGATCCGCCCGGAAAGCCCTTGCCTCCCTCGAAGCCGACGAGCTGCGCCACGGCGACGAACAGCCCGTGCTCCTGGGCGATCCCGCGGGCAAGCCGGTCCCACGTCTCCAGGTTCCCGGGCATCCCGGGACCCTTGCGCGCGCCGCGCGCCGGGGAGGCGCTCAGGATGAAGATGGCCTGCGCCCCGTCCAGTGCGGTGAGCATCGGGGGGAGCGAGTGGAAGGCATCCTCGCAGATGAGGAGCCCGGCTCGACCCCAGGAAGTGTCGAAGGCCGCGAAGCTGGAGCCGGCCTCCACGAAGCGCTCCTCCTGGAACACTCCGTAGGTGGGAAGGAAGACCTTGCGGTGCACGTGCAGGATACGGGCGGCATCGCCGCCGAGATCTGCGTACAGGGCGGCGTTGTAGACTCGCTCCCGGTGGCGCTCGAAGAAGCCGATTCCCACCTCGATCGTCGGCCCGTCCCCGCCGGCCTCGCGCCACCGGAGGTCGAGCGCCTCGAACAGCTCCCCGGCCGCGAGGGCGTGCTCGCGCACGCCCCCCTCCATGAAGTACCCGGTGAGGACAGTCTCCGGGAACAGGAGGACGCGCGGCCGTGGCTCGAGGTCGAGCACCCGGGCGAACACGCTCCCGATGCGGTCCAGCGTGGCTTCCGGCCGGGCCTTCTCGGGGCGGAGCTGACTGATGGCGAGGCGAACGATCATGGTGGCACCAACGTCCGTAAGCCCGGCCCCCCTGTCAACGTCCACAGGTTGCCCCTCGACGCGTGAGCCGCTATCGATCGAGGCAGACCGTGACCAGCCCGATCCCGCGCGTGTACGCGCTCGTCCTCTTGACCGGCCTTCCCCTCCTCGCGGTGCGGGAAGCGTCGCTGGCCCGTGGACTCGGCGAGCTGCGGCGCGGCGCCGTGTACCTCTCGGCGATCGTGTCGTCGGTTCTGCTGGCCGGTATCACGGTCGCGGTGGCGGCGTGGCAGGATCTGGCCCCGGCGGGCCTCGGCTGGCGGGTCGGGGCGCCCATGCACCTGGCCGCGTGGGCGGGCGGCACGGCGGCGGCGGGTCTGGGCCTGGTGGCCGTGCTCACGTGGGTGTTCGCGCGAGCGGGTGGTGAGGAGAGCCCCGTGCTGCTGGGGCTGATGCCCCGCACGGCCTCCGAGACGGGGACCTTCGTGCTCCTCTCGGTTGTGGCGGCCGTGTGCGAGGAGTACGTGTTTCGGGGCTTCGCCCTCGGGGTGCTGGCGGCCTGGACCGGCTCGGCGTGGGCGGGGGCCGGCGTGGTGGCGGTCTCCTTCGGCCTCTCCCACGGGTACCAGCGTATGGGTGGTGTGCTGCGGGCGGCCGGTCTCGGCATGCTGCTGGCCGTGCCCGTCGTGATCACCGGGAGCCTGTTCCCGGCGATCGTAGCGCACTTCTGGATCAACGCGGTGCTGGGTCTGGGCGGGTGGCGCTGGCTGCTGGACGAGCCCGGGGAAGCCGCGGGCTGAGACGTTTCCGACGCGTCGATCGTCGTACGCGTCGGGCGAAGAGCGGACACGAGGAGGGGACGTCATGCGAGGATGCGCTCGGGCGCGGGGACGGAGATCGGCGGGCCGGCGGCTTGGCGTGGTCGCGGGGTTCGCGCTGCTGGCCCTGACGGCCGGCCCGCGGACGGGTGCGGCGCAGCAGGCGAGTGACGGGACGTCGCCGACCATCAAGTTCGGCGGCCTGCTGCAGACGGGGCTTCTGCTCGGTCCCGGGGACGTGGGGCAGCAGGACGGCTTCCGGGTGTTCGACGCCCGCCTGCGGGCCGATGGGAAGATCGGCATCGTGTTCGATTACGACGTCCAGGCGGCCTTCGACCGGTCGCAGGACCGTGTGCGGCTGCTGGACGCCCGCCTCACCCTCCCCATCAAGCCCGAGCTGGCGGTGAGCCTGGGCCAGTTCAAGGCGCCGTTCGGCGGCGAGGAGCTCCAGGACAAGGGCGACATTACCTTCCTGGAGCGATCCCAGATCACCAACCTCCTGGCGCCGGGACGCCAGGTGGGGGCCCAGGCGTCGGGGTCCTTCCTGGAGGACCGTCTCACCTACCGGGCCGGGATGTTCAACGGGAACGGGCGGTCCCTGCAGAACGACAACGGTTCATTCCTGTACGCGGCGCACGTGCAATTCAACAACGTCGGGCCGGTCGAGTTCTACGAGGACCTCATGGTGCAGGTGGGAGCCAGCTTCGCCTTCTCGCGCGACAGCGCCGTGGACCTCACCAACGGGGGCGCGTACGTGGGCCGCCCGATCGGTCTCAGGACCTTCGCCGGCGACCGGACCCTGTGGAGCGTGGACCTGAGGTCCAGCTACCGAGGATTCTTCCTGCGCGGCGAGTACGTGCGCGGCAAGCTGGACCCTCCCGGGGAGCCGGTATGCGTCAGCGCTCCCTGTCCGACCGATGCGGCCGACGTGGATGGAGGGTACCTGGAGGGAGGCTACAGCTACCTGGGCGCGATCGAGAGCGTGCTGCGGTTCGACTCGATGACCCGCGGCTTCGTGGTCGCTTCCGGGACCGGACCGGCCGGCTTCACGCCCGAGGGGGGGAGCTTCCTGGTGGTGGGCCTCAACCTGCTACCGGGTTACCACACCAAGATCGGGCTGCAGTATGCGTTCGGGCTCGGATCGGCCCGGCTCGGGCCACCGAGCACCGGGGGCGTGGGGCTGGCGGACGGGCAGTTCGGGCTCGTAACGCAGGTGAGCTTCTAGGAAGCCGGGGCCTACGAGCCCGCCGTCTCGCGCAGGCCCCGCGCGTGCCGGATGGTCTGGCCGCGAACCATGTAGATCACGTCCTCGGCCACGTTGGTGGCCAGATCCGCGATCCGCTCCAGGTTGCGGCCGATGAGGATGACCTGCAGGCAGGCGGAGATCTCCTCCTCGAGCATGTGGGTCAGCATCACGCGGAACAGCGACTCCTGCAGGGCGTCCACGTGATCGTCGCGGCGCAGCACTTCTTCGGCCCGGGCGGCGTCGGCCCGAAGGAACGCATCGAGGGCATCTCGGAGCATCGCCCGCGCCATCCGGCTCATCTCGGTCAGCTCCGGGGGTATGGACGGATAGTGGCGGCCGTCGCGCAGCCGGCCCACCGCCTGCGCGATGTTGACCGCGTGATCCCCGATCCGCTCGAGGTCGTTGTTGATCTTGAGGATCGTCACGATGACCCGGAGATCGGAAGCCATCGGCTGGTGCAGGGCCAGCAGCTCGATGGCCGTCTCCTCGATCGTGACCTCGGTCTCGTCGATGTCCCGGTCCGCCTCGATGATGGCCTTCGGGTCGTGATCGCTGCGTCGCCCGGCCAGCTCGGTCGCATCGGCCACGAGGTTCTCCACCTCGTGCGACATGGCCAGCAGCTTCTGTTTCAGGGCCTCGAGCTTGCCTTCGAAATGGGTCTGGATCATGGAGCTCCCCGGGGGATGATCAGCCGAACCGACCGGTGATGTAGTCCTCGGTCTGCTTCTCGCTGGGATTCGTGAAGATACGCTCGGTCGGGCCGAATTCCACGACATAGCCCTTGTAGAAGAAGGCCGTGAAGTCCGAAATCCGGGCGGCCTGCTGCATGTTGTGGGTCACGATCACGATCGTGTACTGGTCCTTCAGCGTGTCGATGAGCTCCTCGAGCTTGGCCGTGGCCACGGGATCCACCGCCGACGTGGGCTCGTCCATGAGCAGCACCTCGGGCTCGACCGCGATCGCCCGCGCGATGCACAGCCGCTGCTGCTGACCACCGGAGAGGGCCGTGCCGGGCTCGTCGAGCTGGTCCTTGACCTCGTCCCACAGCGCGGCGTCGCGCAGGGCGCTCTCGACCCGTTCCTCGAGCTGGGATCGCGAGATCCTGTAGTGCAGACGGAGACCGTAGGCCACGTTGTCGAATACCGACATCGGGAACGGCGTCGGACGCTGGAAGATCATCCCGACCCGGCGGCGCAGGTCGATGAGGTCCATCTCCGGGTCCAGGAGGTTCTCCCCGTCCAGCAGCACCGTCCCGGAGGCACGCTGGTCCCGGTAGAGCTCGAACATCCGGTTGTAGACCCGGATGTGGGTGGACTTGCCGCAGCCCGAGGGTCCGATGATCGCCGTGACCCGGCGCTCGGCGACCTCCAGGTCGTTCCCGAACAGCACCTGCCGGTCCCCGTACCAGAAGTCCAGGCCACGGACCAGGATCTTGGCCTGTGTCTCCAGCGTCGATGCGTCGGCCGCCGCGTCCGGGGCCCGGTCCCGGACCTCGGGCACGGGCGGTGCCGGGGGCGCGGTCCGCGCGTCGCTCGGCGCTTCTCCGGCGGCCACCGGATCCGGGTCCTCCCGTCGATCCTCGGCCGGGACCTCCTGCATGCGGGCCTCCTCGGACTCCTGGGCGGCGGACCGTCTGCCGTTGGATCCCGGACGGGCCGATGCCTCCTCGCGGGTCCCTGGCGAGGAGGGTGCCATCCTCCGGGGTTCGCTCATGTCTCGACCTCGCCCACCCGCCAGCGCGTGAAGACCGTCACCACGAGCACCAGGAGGGTGATCAGCAGGGACGCCCCCCACGCCAGGCGCTGCCAGTCAGAGTACGGGGACATCGCGTAGTTGAAAATGGTCACCGTGAGGTTGGCGGTCGGCTCGGCGAAGTCCTTCGGCCAGTAGGGGCTGTTCAGCGCCGTGAACAGGAGGGGCGCGGTCTCTCCGCTCACCCGGGCTACCGACAGGAGGATCCCCGTGGCCAGCCCCGAACGCGCCGCGCGGAACACCACGCCCAGCGTCGTCTTCCAGCGAGGCGCTCCCAGGGCGAGCGAGGATTCCCGCATCGCGTCCGGCACGAGGCCGAGCATGTCCTCCGTCGTGCGCGCCACATAGGGGAAGATGAGGATGGCGAGGGACACGCCCCCGGCCAGGCCCGAGAAGTGGCCCATCGTCACGACCATGAGCGTGTACACGAACAGGCCGGAGAGGATGGAGGGAATGCCCAGCATCACGTTGATCGTGAAGCGGACGAAGGAGCCGAAGCGGGTGCCCCGACCGAACTCCGACTGGTAGATACCGGTGAACAGGCCCAGCGGAACGCCGATGAGCGCCGCCATGACGGTCATGGCGGCCGTGCCCAGAATCGCGTTGGCCAGCCCTCCTCCCTCTCCGCCCGGGGGAGACGGGAGGCTGGTGAAGAAGGTCCAGTCCAGCGCCGCCGCGCCCCGCTTGGCCACCACGGCCAGGATCCAGAACAGGAACACCAGGGCGAACAGGGCCGCGGCGGTCGAGGCGATCCGGACCATCGTGTCGAACGCCCGCCTCCTCGCCCGCGAGCGTAGCGGGAAGGGAGGGGTCGAGCGGCCCGTCGTCTCCATCGTGTCGTAGGTCGTGTCCATCATGCGGTCCGTCCACTGGCGCGGCCCAGGCGGTTGAGCCACAGGTGGGCCGCGATCTGGATCAGGAAGGTCATGACCAGGAGGATGAGGCCGAGCTCGATGAGCGAGCTGCGGTACAGCGGCTCGGAAGCCTCGGTGAACTCGTTCGCCAGCGTGGAAGCTATGCTGTTCCCGGCGGCGAACAGGGAAGCCGAGAGCTGGTGGTTGTTCCCGATCACGAAGGTGACGGCCATCGTCTCGCCGATCGCGCGGCCGAGCCCCAGGAACACGCCGCCCGCCAGCCCGCGGACGCCATACGGTATCGTCACCCTGCGGACGACCTCCCACGTCGTAGCCCCCATCCCGTAGGCGGCCTCCTCCAGGACGGGGGGCGTCATCGTGAACACGTCCCGCATCACCGCGGTGATGAACGGGATGACCATCAGGGCCAGGATGACGCCCGAGGTGAGGATCCCGATGCCCATGGTGGGGCCTTTGAACAGGGGCAGGAAGCCCAGGACGCTCTGGAGGAAGGGCTGCACGTGATCGGCCATGTACGGGGCGAACACGAACAGGCCCCACATGCCGAAGATGATGCTCGGGATGGCGGCCAGGAGCTCCACGCCCTGTCTCACCCACTTGGCCAGGCCCGGCGGAGCCAGCTTCACCAGGAAGAGGGCCGTCGCCAGGCTGAGCGGTACGGCGATGAGCAGGGCGAGGAGCGTCGACAACAGCGTGCCGTAGATGCTGCTCAGCGCTCCGAACGTCCTGGTGACGGGGTTCCACGTGGACGTCGTGAGGAAGCCGAAGCCGAAGGCCCGGATCGACGGCCAGGCGTTCCGGGCCAGCTCGACGAAGAAAGCGGCCATCAGGAGGCAGATGAGGGCGGCGCACGTCACGGCGGCGGCGCGGAACAGGGCGTCGGGCCAGCCCTTGGAGCCGGGGCGGCCGGGTCGGAGGCTCACGGTCTCACGCGGTCAGAGTGTCGAGGAGCGCCCCGGGAAATCCGGCAGGCCCCGCGGCTCGGGCGAGCCGCCCGCGCCGCGGGGCCCGTGGGCACCGATGTCGGTGTCGGGCGTCCCGTCGTCGCCCGGCTCTAGGGCCAGACGTTCCCCGAGATCTCCTGCTGCCACTTGCTCTCGATCAGCGTGACCACGTTGTCCGGAATCGGCACGTAGTCCAGCTTCTTGGCAGCATCCTGACCGTTGCGGTACGACCAGTCGAAGAACTTGAGGACTTCCTTGATCTCGTCCGGTTTGGCCGGGTGCCTCTGCAGGAGGACGAACGTGGCACCGGTGATCGGCCACGTGTCGTCGCCCGTCTGATCCGTGACGACCATATAGAAGCCCGGGGCGTTCTGCCAGTCGGCGTTTCCGGCCGCGGCCATGAAGGTCGAGATCGCGGGAGACACGAACTTGCCGGCCTTGTTCTGGAGCTGCGTGTAGGTCATGCGGTTCTGGCTCGCGTAGGCGTACTCGACGTAGCCGATCGCACCGTCGATGCGCTGGACGTAGCCGGACACGCCCTCGTTGCCCTTGCCGCCCACGCCGGTCGGCCACTGGACGGCCTTGTCGTTGCCCACCTTCTGCTTCCACTCCGGCGACACCTTGGACAGGTAGTTCGTGAAGATCCACGTCGTGCCCGAGCCGTCCGAACGATGGACCACGGTGATGCCCTTGCCGGGTAGCGTCACGCCCGGGTTGATCTTCTCGATGGCCGGGTCGTTCCACCTGGTGATCTTCCCCAGGTAGATGTCGGCCAGGACGCCCGGTGTGAGCTTGAGCTGGCCCGGCTCGACGCCCGACACGTGCACGGCCAGGACGACGCCACCCACGATGGCCGGGAACTGCATCAGGCCCGCTTGATCGAGCTCGCTCTTGGTGAGGGGCGCATCGGAGGCGCCGAAGTCGACCGTCTTGGCCTTGATCTGGGCGATTCCGCCGCCCGACCCGATCGACTGGTAGTTGATCTGAACGCCCTTGAGCTTGGAGTACTGGCTGGCCCACTGCGCCAGCACCGGGTAGATGAAGGTGGAGCCGGCGCCGGTGAGCGCCTGCCCGGCCGGACTGGCCGTCGGGTCCGCGGCGGCGCCCCTGGTGGTCGTCGTCTCGGTCCCCTTCGCGCTCGTCGAGCCGCCCCCCTTGGCCATGGCGGAGCCCGCATCGCCACCGCACGATGCGGCGAACACGGCGGCCGCCACGACGAGCGTCAGGCCGGCCCAGCGACTGTGTGATGAGTCTGCTCTGTGAAACGCGTGTCTGCCCATATCGAGTCCATCCTCCGGGGTTCTGGCCACAGTTCGCGGGTGTACCGCGCCCAACCGCCAGGGAAGGTGGCCCGACTGCAATGCAGGGCCGTCACACGCCTGTAACGATCCTGTCACACCGCCGGAGGCTCTCCGGGAAGCGTGAACCACACGGTCGTGCCCTCGCCCGGCGCGCCCTCGATCCCCACGCTCCCCTCGTGGGCGGCGACCAGGTGACGGACGATCGAGAGCCCGAGCCCCGTGCCGCCCTCGGCACGGCTCCGGCCGGGATCCACGCGCCAGAAGCGCTCGAACACGCGCTCCCGTTGTGCCACGGGAATGCCGGGTCCCCGGTCCGAGACGGCGATGCGCACCCGATCCTCGGCCGGATGCGACGTGACGAGGATCGCCGAGCCGGCGGGTGCGTAGCGGCGGGCGTTGTCGAGCAGGTTCCTGAAGATCTGGTCGAGGGCCGAGTGGTCCGCACGCGCGTCGGGAGCCGGAGCTGTGTCCAGATCCAGCGCCACCGCGCGCTCTCCCGTTCCGCCCAGCTCCTCCCAGGCCTGTCGGGCGGCGGTCTCGATGGAGACCGATTCGAGCCGCGGTTGCCACGAGCCGGACTCGATGCGCGACAGGTCGAGGAGGTCGTCCACCAGCCTCCGCATGCGGATGGCGTTGTGCCGGACCTTGCGCACGAACTCCGTGCGCTGGTCGGGGGCCAGCCCCTCGTCCTGGAGCGTCTCGGCGAACCCGAGGATGCTGGTGAGCGGCGTCTTGAGCTCGTGGGAGGCGTTGGCCACGAAGTCGCGCCGCACGCCCTCCAGTCGCCGTAGCCGGGTGAGATCCCGCACGACGAGGAGGATTCGAGTCTCGTGCGGCCTCACCGACACCAGGTAGGTGCGCCCCCCCGATTCGGTCTCCGTCTCGGCTTCGCGCCCCGCCACGCCCCGATCCAGCGCGTCGAGCACCGCCGGATCCCGGAACAGGCTGCGCGCCGGGCGGCCGATCGCCGCCTGGGGCGCGGCCATGTCGGCCAGGGCGCGGTTGGCCCGGACGACGATGCCCCGTCGGTCGAGGACCGCGACCGCGTCGTCCATCTGGTCGAACACCCAGACCAGCTCCTCCTCTTGCCTGGCCTTCTCTCCCGTGGCGTCGGCGGCGTGCACGTGCGCCCTTCCGGCGGGCGCGCGCGCGGCCAGAAAGCGCCGGGAGGGTTCGACCAGGAAGGCCAACAGGATCAGGTAGGCGATGGCCACGGCCAGGAGTGCGCGGCGCATGTGCACCGCCGGCTCCAGGACCTCGGACAGGGGCGTGGCGATCCGGATGACCCCTTCCGGCGCCGGGATGGCCACGGAGAAGAGGGTGAAGCCGAGCGCCGAGCTGAGGCCCGTGGTGGTTCCGGTCTCGCCCCGCAGCGCCGCCCGCACCTCGGGCCGGTCGGCCTCGGACGGGATCGAATCCAGCCGCGACGCGGGCAGGTACGAGTCGCCCACCACCCGTCCGCGGGCGTCGAGCAAGGTGACGCGATCCACGGCCGCCCGACCCAGCTCGTCCGCCAGGGAATCGCTGAACGACCGACCGGCCGCAGCCGATCGCGCGAGATCCGCCTTCTGCTCCAGCTGCGCGCGGGCGTCCCGCTCCAGGAGCTCGGGGAGCTTGGTGGCCGCGTACCAGTAGGCGAGGCCGATGGTGACGAAGCCCGCGGCCAGCAGGGTGACGAGGAATCGGAAGCGGGAGGTCACCGGCCTCTCAGACATCCTCGGCACGGAATCGGTAGCCCACACCGCGGACCGTCTCGATGAGGTCGCCCGCGGGCCCCATCTTGGAGCGCAGCCGCGCCACGTGCATGTCCACGGTCCGCGTCTCGATGGCCGCGTTGGTCTCCCACACGGCCTGCAGGAGCTGACGCCTGGACTGCACCCGTCCGCGACGCTCCATGAGCACCTCGAGAAGCCGGAACTCGAGCGGAGTGAGGTCCATCTCGCGCTCTCCGACGAACGCGCGATGCGCGTCCCGGTCGACGGTGACGCCCCCCAGGCTGAGCCGCCGGTGCGTGTCCACGGGCTCTGCCTGCGTCCTCCGAAGCAGGGCTCGCACGCGCAGGACCAGCTCCTTGGGGCTGAAGGGCTTGGTGACGTAGTCGTCTGCGCCGCGCTCGAAACCGTGGATCCGGTCCTCCTCTTCCTGCCGCGCCGTGAGCAGGAGGACCGGAATCTCGCTCGTGCGCTCGTCCTCGCGCAGTGTCCTGAGGACCTCGTACCCGTCCACGCCGGGGAGCATGAGGTCGAGCACGATCAGATCCGGACGGTCGGCCAGAGCGGTGGACACGGCGCCGCGGCCATCCACGGCCGTGCTGATCCGGTAACCTTCCCGGCTCAACTGGTAGACCAGGAGGCTGAGGATGTCGGGCTCGTCGTCGACGACCAGGATCCGCTCGCCGGGCATGGGGTCCGGGGGCTCGGGGGCACGGGGGGGCGGCCGTGGCCCGGCACGAGGCCGGGCGGCCGGCGACGCACACAAGATAGAGGGGGGGGCGGCCCGCGCAACGACGCGGCCGGCGCCCGCGGCGCTACCGAGTCAGTCCCGGACCGAGACCAGGAACTGGCGGATCATGGACTCGGGCATCGCCTCCGCCCGGCGCACCACCTCGGCTTCGGTATCCTCCACGATGATCGGGGCCGTCACGAGGTGCTTCCCGCCGCGCTGGAAGGCGATGCGACCGCGGGCCAGGTCGGTGGCCACCGTCTCCGAGAGGAGATGAACCTCCCACTCCTCGTCGCCCAGGACGAGATGACCGAGGCTATGACGTCGTGTGTCGCTATCCCAGATCTGGAGCTGCGGGCCCTCCGCCTCGGTCCCTCGCTCGTCGCCGTCCCGGGTCACGGGCGTTCCGGGTCGGGCCCGCCGGAGGGGTTCTCGGCCGACTCCTCCCAGAAGCCCAGCAGATAGGGGTCGTAGCGCTCCGGATGGTCTCGATAGTCGGCCGCCCACTCCTCGAGGTCGGGGAGCGGCACACTCGCGGTCAGCTTGTCCGTCACGAGCTTCACCATCCTGCGGAAGCCGAGGTCGGCGGGGTTGAGGTCCGCCTCGGCAGCGGCCTCCTCGACGAGGCCGTAGATCCGCTCGGCGTTCAGGGAGAGAAAGACCTCGGCGAGACGGGCCGAGCAGTAGTCCAGATACTTGGCCTCGAGAACGGCGTCGACGGTCACACCGCTCCCGGATGGCTTGCCCCGCTGCTCGGCCGCCGACTGATCATCCACGCCTACCGTCCCGTCTGGCCGGGTGAGCCCGGTCCTCCGGACTGGTCTCGCAGCTATGTAGCGTCGCAGAAGGGGCCAGTCAAGCGCCCCGGGCGGGCGAGGGTGGTCTCAGGCGAGCTCCCGCAGGTCGCCATTCCGTTCCTCGAGCGACCGGCTGAGGACCTGAAACATGGCCCGACGCGTGAGACCGTATCGGATGACCTTGTTCAGGAAGTCGGGGTCGCGTCTCTGGATCTCTTCGACATCATCGGCGAGGTCTTCTGGCAACTGCAGGACTACTTCGACAGGGCGGGTGTCCCACATGGGCGGCGCTTCCCCTCAAAAGTCGAGAATCTCCAAGTGAAGACGACGGCCCGGATATGGCCACGCCTCGGGTCGCGCGACCTGCCGCTTCCGACGTGCGGGGACGAGTATACCGGGCCTCTCGGGAGGGAGCAAGACCCGCTCGCCGGCGGGGCTGCACGGCCTGTGATTCTAAGCCATTGTTTGTCAGTCCGTTACAGATGGTGTCGAAAACCCGTCTCTGGTGTGGATTGCGATGTGAATCGTTGTGGACAACAGGGGGCGACCGTTCGTAATCCGCCCCGAACGGGGGAATTGGGGACGGCGCCTCTCTCACTCCAGGAGGCGGGTGTGCTGGAGTTTTCCCAAAAATGTACACTCGCCGCGACGACTCTCGGGTCGGAGGAAGGGTGCCGCACGGGCGGCGGTCCGGAGCGTCCCCGGGCCGCCGTGCGTTCGTGGCGGACGCTGTCCCGATGCCGGGCGAACGGCGCGGAGCCCGCCGACCGGTGACCGGGGGTGCGCGAGGGCCGCGCGTCCAACAGATTGGGCCCGGCGGGCCGGCACGGCCGGACGCCGGGAGCCGGCCACGGGGGTCGGGGAAGCGAGCGGGACTGGCAGCGGAGCGGCACGGGAGCCTCACATGACGGACGACGGCAGGGGAGCGGCCCTCATCCTGGGGGCCTCGAGCGGCTTCGGAGAGGCGACCGCGCGGGCGTTCGCCGCGGCCGGGTACGACATCTTCGGCGTGCACCTGGACCGGCGCGCGGGCCTCGAGCACGTGGGGGAGATCCGCGACGCCATCGAGGCCGAAGGACGCGAGGCGACCTTCTTCAACGTGAACGCGGCGGACGCCGACAAGCGCGATGCCACGCTCGACGAGATCGCCGCTTCGGCGGGGGAGGGCTCGGTCACCGTCCTCCTCCACTCCCTGGCGTTCGGGACGCTGCGCCCGCTGGTGGCCGACGAGCCGGGGGACGACGTGACCCCCAAGCAGATGGACATGACCCTGGACGTCATGGCGCACACGCTCGTGTACTGGACTCAGGGGGTGGTGCACCGGGAGCTGATGGGCCGTGACGGCCGCATCTTCGCGATGACGAGCTCCGGCGGGGACCGGGTGAGCCCCTCCTACGGGCCCGTGTCGGCCGCCAAGGCGGCGCTGGAGTCCCACTGCCGCCAGCTCGCCCTCGAGCTGGCGCCGCGAGGCATCACGGTGAACGCGGTGCGGGCCGGGGTCACGGACACGCCCGCCCTCCGGAAGATTCCCGGCTCGGAGGTCATGGTGCAGCAGGCCCTGCAGCAGAATCCGCACGGCCGGCTGACCACGCCGGAGGACGTGGCCCGGTGCATGGTCGCGCTGGCCTCGCCGGAGACCTACTGGATGACCGGCAACGTGCTCCGGGTCGATGGGGGCGAGGACTTCGTGGGCTCCAACGCCCGCCCGGACGCGTGAGCCGCGGGAGCGCCGACCTCGCCGAGACGGCGGGGCGGCTGCTGCGGCCGGTGCGTCGGGCGGCCGAGCGCGAGGTGCGCCGGGCGCGGCACGAGCTGTCGGTGCCGTGGCGCGAGGGCGCGGAGGGCCCGGCTGCGGAGACGGGACGCTGGATCGGGGTGGCCCTGGCGGCCGGCGCGTTCCTGGTCGGCGTGATCGCGGCGGTGCGGGTCACGCGTGGTGACTGAGTCCGGGCGAGGGCGATGACCGCTCTCGTGAAGCTGTCCCTCCTGGTCCTCTCGCTCCTGCCGCTCGCCGTCGACGGCGCCGTCGCCCCGCCGGTGGGATCGGCGCCCGTGGCGGCGACCGCCTCCGGCCGCTCCGTCGTGGCTCGGGTCGCCCGGTCCGCGCCCGACACGGCCTTCGACCCTTCGCCCGGATTCGACGTTCTGGCGTACGACCTGTCGCTGGATCTGCGGGACGGGAGCGACTCGATCGTCGCTCTCCAGCGGGTGCGGGCCCTCGTCACGTCGAACACCCTTCGCTCCCTTCGTCTCGAGCTGCGCGGCCTGCACGTGGACTCGGCCTCGGTCCAGGGCCGCTCCGTCCGGGTGGATCGGCGGGGCGACACCCTGCTCCTCCCCCTGGCCGCCGACGTCCACCCGGTGGCCGGCGACACGCTGACGGCCATGGTGGCCTACCACGGGCACCCCGCCGATGGCCTCATCATGAAGCGCGACGTGCACGGCCAGTGGACGGCCTTCGCGGACAACTGGCCGGACCGCGCCCGCTACTGGTTCGCCTCCGTGGATCATCCGGCCGACAAGGCGGCCGTGACCTTCCGGGTCACGATGCCCGCCGATTGGACCTCAGTGGCCAACGGCGTGCGGGTCCTGGACCTTCCCCTCCCGGACGGGCGCCGACGAGAGGTGTGGGTCGAGAAGGTCGCGATCCCCGTGTACACGATGGTGGTGGGAGCCGGCCGGCTGGCCGTCGAGGACGGCGGGCTGGCCCGGGTCGGAGCCGGCCGACCGGCCGTGCCGATCCACTACGTGGCCTTCCCCGGGGACTCGGCCCGTGGCCCGGAGCTGTTCGGCGCGGCGGCCCGCATCGTCGAGGCCTTCTCCCGCCTGTTCGGACCTTATCCCTACCGCAAGCTCGACCTGGTCGAGTCGGCCACCCGTTACGGGGGGATGGAGAACACGACCGCGATCTTCTTCCCGCAGGAAGGCGTCTCGGAGGGGAGCGTGTCGGAGTCCACCGTGGCCCACGAGATCGCGCACCAGTGGTTCGGCGACGGCGTCACGGAGGCCCGGTGGCGGGACCTGTGGCTGAGCGAGGGCTTCGCCAGCTACGGCGATGCGCTCTGGCAGGAGGCCTCCCGGGGACGGGACGCGTATCGCCGCCGGATGGCCGAGTTCGAGGCCCGGTACCTGGCCTCCGACGCGGTGGAGCGGCCCGTGCTGGGTCCGGTGCCGGCCGACCTCACGCGCCTCCTGGACGCCAACGCGTACCAGAAGGGAGCCTGGGTGCTCGGCATGCTCCGCGGCCTGGTCGGGGACTCGGCGTTCTTCGGCGGTCTGCGCCGGTACTTCGCCCGCTACCAGGGCGAGTCGGCTCTCACGGCGCAGCTCGAGTCCGCGGTCGAGGACGCCTCGGGTCGGCGCCTCGGGTGGTTCTTCGACCAGTGGCTTCGCCGGCCGGGCGCCCCGCGCGTGGAGGTCGACTGGTTCTGGAACGCCGGCCGGGGCGTCCTGGAGCTGGACGCGTGCCAGACCCAGCCGGGCGAGCCCTACCGACTCCGCGTGCCCGTCCGGCTGGCCGGGGCCGGAGGGAAGGAGACGACCGTGGTCGTGCGCATGGAGGGCCGCGCCGCCACGCTCCGCGTCCCGTTCGCGGCCGCCCCGGACTCGGTCGCGGCCGATCCCGACGACACGATTCTCGGCCCGGTGACAGCCCGGCGGGCCCCCGCCGGGGCGGCGGAAGCCTGCCGGCCATCCGGAGGCGCTCCCGGGAAGGCGTCCCCGGAGGCGCGGCGCGAGTCCGGTGCCGCGTCCCCCCGCCACCGCACGGGGCGTCCATGACGCTGCGCCTGTGCGGAGCGCAGATCGACCCGCGCCTGGGCCGCGCGGCGCACAACGCCGCCCGGTGCGCCGATGAGATCCGGGCGGCGGCGTCGGAGGGCGCGCGCCTGGTCGTGCTGCCCGAGGCGTCCCTCACCGGCTACGTGTTCGACAGCCTGGAGGCCGCTCTCGAGGGAGCGGTCGAGGCGGGAGGGGCGGAGCTCCGGGCCGTGACCGACGCGTGCGCGGAGACGGGTACGTGGGCCGTCGTCGGCGCGCTGGTCCGCGAGGCCGGGCGCCTCCACAACTCGGCCTTCACGATCGGCCCCGAGGGGATCGTCGGGGAGTACCGCAAGACCCACACGCTGTGCCTGGGGATGGACCGGTTCACCGAGCAGGGTCCGGGGCCCCTGCCGGTCTACGACCTGCCGTTCGGCCCGGTGGGCGTCCACATCTGCGCCGACGGCAGCTACCCGGAGACGGCGCGCGCCCTGCGGCTGGCCGGCGCTCGTCTGCTCCTCCTCCCCACCAACTGGCCCAACCTGTACCTGAAGCGGGAGATGGTGCGGGTTCGGGCCCAGGAGAACCGCGCCTTCTACGTGGCCGTGAACCGGGTCGGCCAGGAGGGGGGCGTCACCTTCGAGGGCGGCAGTTGCGCGGCCGGCCCCGGCGGCGAGCTCCTCGCCGAGGCCGGGTCGGCGCCGGGGCGCTTCCACCTCGAGCTGGACCTCGAGCGGGCCGCCAGCTCGCTGGTCGTGGAAGCCGAGGGCCAATACGAGTACGACCGGCTGGCCGACCGGCGCCCCGAGCTATACGGGGCGCTGGTCGAGCCGAACGATCCGGCGCGGCGGACCGGCGGCCGGCGCAGGCCCAGGGACTAGCGAGCCCGGAACCGGCCGACCGCGACCGCCCGGCCCCGGCGCGAGTCGCCGCCGGCCGTGGAAGGACCGCCCGTTACCGCCTCAGGAGCCCTCCCAGCCCGTCAGATCCACCCGAATGTCGATGCGCCGGTTCTTGGCGCGCCCCTGGTCCGTGTCGTTGCTGGCGATCGGCTGGCTCTCGCCGTAGCCCTTGGCTGTGATGCGATCGACGCTCAGCGCCATGTTGGCGAGCAGGTAGTCGCGCACGGCCTCCGCGCGCTTCTCGCTGAGCTGCTGGTTGTAGTCCTCGTTCCCCCGTGAGTCCGTGTGGCCGGTGATCGTGATCGACTGGTCGGGGAACTCGCGCAGCACGCGCTGCACCTTGGTGAGGAGCGAGAAGTTGTCCGGCTTGATCTCCGCCGAGGCCGAAGGGAACTGCAGGCCGTACAGACGGATGATGAGCTCGCCGCCGCTCAACAGGACCTCGGCCTCGTTCGAGTCGAAGATGGCCTGGATCTCCCGCAGCTTCTGCTCCGTCTGCTGGCGCTTCTGGAGCTCGGCCGTGACCTGCTGCTGCTTCTCGCCGAGCTGGGCGAGGCGCGTCTCGAGGGAGTCGGAGTGCGTGCGGGCCTGCTTGAGGTCCTGGCGTAGAGACGCGGTCTGCTTCTCCAGGTTGGCGCGGTCCTCGTGCAGGCTCTTGATGGAGGCCAGGATCTGCTGGGTGGCCGGGCCCAGGCCATCCGTGAAGTCGGGCTCGTAACCGACCGAATCGGCGATCCGGGAGACCTGGTCCTCGGCGCGGAGCACGAGCGCCTCGATGCCCGCATCACGGTTCCGGAACGTGTCCGCCACGGCCGCCAGCCGCGCCGCGTGCTGGTACTGGGTCGCCGCGTTCTCGGCCAGCTCGCGGGCCTGCGCCTGGCGGGAGGGATCGCTCTTGAGGATCTGCTCGGCCTGGCCGAGGAGCGTGTCCGCGTGGGCCAGGGTGCGGGGCGCACGGTCGTTGGCGTTGGCCCGCAGGGCCTGCTGCCTCAGGTCGCGGGCACGCCCGAGGACGTCCACCTCGATGGCCCGCTGCTCCGCCTTCTGGTAACGCTGGGCCGCCTCCGCGCCCTTGTTGCGGGCGTCGTTCTGGTTCCCGTCCTCCACCTTCTTGCCGGCGTCCTCCATGGCCGACTCGGCGTCGGACCACAGGTCGGGTGCGAACTGGGGCGCGTTGGCGGCCAGGGCGTCCCTCCGCGCCGCGAGCGCGTCCTTGAGGAGCAGCTTGCCGACGTCCTCGAGCTTCTCGGCGCGGGTCAGGTTGTCCGCCACCTCGGCCAGCCGCTTGCGGATATCGCTGATGCTCCCGCCCTGGGCGAGCATCCGCTGCGCCTCCAACAGCTTCTCGGAGGCCTTCTGGAAATTGCGCGGGGCGATGAGGTCCAGGTGCTTGGCGCGATCCTGGTTCACCCGATCGCCCATCGACTTCACCTGCGACTCGACGTTCTGCGCGACGACCGGCGTCGGGGCGAACAGGCCTATGCCCGACACGAGCAGGGCGAGACCCAGGGACACGGCTACTCGGTGGCGCATGGTTCGCTCCAGTGCGGGATGAACGCGCCCGAGGGGGCGCGGGCGCTCGCTCATTGCGAAAGAAGATGTATGACTCGGGAGCGGCGCGGGCGGGTCGGCAGCTCCCGCGTCCGCCCCGGATCGTCCGCTTCCGTGGAGGCTTCGATCCCAGTTCCACCGCAAACGCCGGGCCGCGGGCGGCGCTCAGCCCCCTCGGCCCGGCGCCGCCAGCACGTCGATGAGCTCGCGGAGCGTGGTCTCGCCACCGTCGCGGGCGTACCAGCGGCGGGCTTCCTTGTAGATCTCGTCCACCGGGCGCTCGCCTCTGCGCTTCTCGCCAATGACGAACTCCTGGAGCTCGGCGGGCCTCGGGCCCCAGCGTCCGACGGGCTCGAAGTCCTCGTCGAGCACGATGGCCAGCGGGATGGACTGGCTCCCGTTGGTGAGGTAGGCGTCCATGAGGTCCGGGTACGCGTCCCGCTTCACGATCCGCAGGTCCAGGTTGGAGGCGGCCTCGGCCAGCCGCGCCAGGACCGGGACGGTGTTCGACGCATCGCCGCACCAGTCCTCGGCGATCACGAGCAGGCGCCAGGGCCCGCCCGTCTCCTGGACGCGCGCGGCGGCCCACTCCGGGGTGTCGTGCGTCCGGTAGATGCCACGCCACAGCTCCGGGTGCTTCTCGACTTCGTCCTCCAGGTACGTGTTGAACGGGAAGCCCGCGTCCCAGTACTTGGTGTAGTCCAGGTCGGTCGTGGTCGTCATGATGTTGGCCTCGATCTTGAAACAGCGTACCATGCGGCCGCCGCGCCGGCGGTACCCTTCACGAGGATGCAGGAACGGTTCCGCCGGGTGGGGTCCTGTCGAAGCGGTCCCCGCAGCCCACGCGGAAGAGTCTGTCACGAAGACAAAGGAGCGAGCGCTATGGAATCGGGTACGGTGGCCAGCGGCGTCGGAGCGGACAGGAGCGGACCCCAGCGGCCGGCGGGCGAGTCGGCGCGGGCCACGGCCGCCGCCTCGGGCGTGACCGGCCTTCTCCGGGTCCCGGTCCCGGTCAACGAGCCGGTGCGGAGCTACGCGCCGGGCTCCCCGGAGCGCGAGGAGCTCAAGGCGCGCCTGGCCGAGATGGCCGAGTCCGAGGCCGACATCCCCATCGTCATCGGAGGGGAGGAGATCCGGACGGGGGACACCGGCCAGGTGGTGATGCCCCACGACCACCAGCACGTCCTGGGCCGTTTCCACCGGGCCGGCGCGGACGAGGCCCGTGCGGCGATCGAGGCGGCCCGTGCGGCGTGGAGCGGGTGGTCGGCGTGGGACTGGCAGGAGCGAGCGGCCGTCTTCCTGAGGGCCGCCGATCTCCTGGCGGGTCCGTGGCGGGCCACCGTCAACGCGGCCACCATGCTCGGACAGAGCAAGACGGCCCACCAGGCCGAGATCGACAGCGCCTGCGAGCTGGTGGACTTCTGGCGCTTCAACGCCCGGTTCGCGGCCGAGATCTATGAGAACCAGCCCTCCTCCTCGCCGGGCATGTGGAACCAGACGGATTACCGCCCGCTCGAGGGCTTCGTGCTGGCCATCAACCCGTTCAACTTCACCTCGATCGCCGGGAACCTCCCCACCGCCCCGGCCCTGATGGGCAACGTGGTGATCTGGAAGCCGGCGACCGTGTCTCTGCTGAGCTCCTACTACGTGATGCGGGTGCTCCAGGAGGCGGGACTGCCGCCGGGCGTCATCAACTTCGTGCCCGGCCCGTCCCGCGTCGTGACCGGGCCCCTGTTCGAGAGTCCGGCCCTGGCCGGCATCCACTTCACGGGCTCGACGGGCGTATTCCAGACTCTGTGGAAGAACGTGTCCGACAACCTGGAGAACTACCGTACCTATCCCCGAGTCGTCGGCGAGACCGGCGGCAAGGACTTCATCGTGGCGCACGAGAGCGCCGATCCTGCCGCGCTCGCCGTGGCCATCGCGCGGGGCGGCTTCGAGTACCAGGGCCAGAAGTGCAGCGCCGTGTCCCGGGTGTACGTCCCGGACACCCTGTGGGACGACGTCCGGGAGCGGGTCCTGGCCATCATGGACGAGATCGAGGTCGGCGACCCCACGGACTTCCGGAACTTCATGGGCGCGGTGATCGACGAGGAGGCCTACGACAAGATCACGTCCTACATCGAGCACGCCCGCGCGTCGGACGACCTGGAGATCCTGGCCGGCGGCGGAGCTTCCGATGTCGAGGGCTGGTTCATCCAGCCCACCCTGATCCTCTCGAAGGACCCGCGCTCGCGGCTCATGTGCGAGGAGATCTTCGGGCCCGTCGTCACGCTGCACGTGTACGATGCCGACCGGTGGACGGAGACCCTCGACCTGGTGGACGACACGTCGCCCTACGGGCTCACGGGCGCCGTGTTCGCGCGCGACCGGGGCGCGGTGCGGGATGCCATGGCTCGGCTGCGCAACGCGGCCGGCAACTTCTACGTGAACGACAAGCCCACCGGCGCGGTGGTGGGCCAGCAGCCGTTCGGGGGCGCCCGGGCGAGCGGGACGAACGACAAGGCGGGCTCGCGTCTCAACCTCCTCCGGTGGGTGAGCCCGCGCTCGATCAAGGAGACGTTCGCGCCGGCCACCGACTGGCGCTACCCGTTCATGGAGGAAGAGTAGGGCGAAGGGAAGGCCGCAGGGGGCCGCGCGTCGCGGCTCCCCGCAACGGCCGCGTCCTCGCCGGGTAGGAGCACCGGTCAGGACGCCGGGATCCGTTGGGCGGCCCGTTCCGCCCGTGCTAGATTGACCCGAGGCACGGTGTACACCCAGGAGGAGACGGCATGGCGCGATTCACCGACGAAGAGCTGCAGCGCAAGGTCAAGGACGGCTTCATCGTCGAGTCCGAGGCCGACATGACGGAGGGCTACAAGAAGGCCCTCATCACGCAGCTCACCGTCCAGGGGGACACCGAGCTCATCAGCGCTCCCGCCTACTTCATGGCCGCGCGGGACGCGCCCTCGACCAACACCATGGTCTCGGCCACCGCCATCATCCAGGACGAGCTCGGGCACGCCAACATCGCCTACCGACTCCTGGAGGACCTGGGCATCGACCGCCACTGGCTCCTGTACGAGCGGCCACCCGAGAAGTTCAAGCACCCGTATGGCTTCGACCAGCCGCTGGAGAACTGGGCCGAGCTGGTGACCGCCAACGGACTGTACGACCGGGCCGGCATCACGCTCCTCGGCGACGTCTACCGGAACACCAGCTACGGGCCCCTGAAGCGGGCGCTCGTGAAGGTGGACATGGAGGAGAACTTCCACCTGCGCCACGGCGAGGTGTGGATGCGCCGGCTGGCCGAGTCGGGCGGCGAGGCCCGCGACGCCGTGCAGCACGCGCTCGACTGGATGTTCCCGATGGGGGTCGAGTGGTTCGGGATGCCGGACGACAAGAAGCGGCACAACGCGCAGCTCGACTTCAAGCTCAAGGGCATGACGAACGACCAGCTCCGGCAGACGTGGCTCAAGGCCGTGGTGCCGCTGTGCGACGAGCTGGGGCTCGACGTGCCGGCCCACGTCAACCCGGACACCGAAGAGGTCGAGCTCGAGTTCGAGTTCCCCTGCCAGTACGACCCGGACGCCAAGCGCTGGCTGTTCGAGGAGACCATCACCTGGGACCAGGTCTGGGACCGCTGGCGGGGACGCGGGCCCATGAACCAGCAGTACGTCGAGTCGGTGCGGAAGAGCCGCTACGACGTCGAGGACCTGCTGGCGGCGTGAAGCCACGGGAGCTCGTCCGGATCCAGCCGCGGCCGGCGCGCGGGACGGGGGCGAGCGCGCCCGGTGCGGGGCGGTCGGCCATCGGCCGGGCCCGCTACGAGGAGGGGATGGACTTCGGGGCGGTGCTGCGCGCCACGCAGGGCCGGCGGGAGGAACTGCCGCCCGCGCCCGACTTCCCGGAGCCGCCCGCCGACCTGGCCGCCCGCGCCCGGCGGGCGCTATACGAGGTGGCGGATCCGGAGTTTCCCATCTCGCTCGTCGACCTCGGGCTCGTGTACGACGTGCGGGCCGACGAGGCGTCGGGCGCGGTGACCGTGGACCTCAGCTTCACGGCCACGGCATGCCCCTGCATGGACTTCATCCAGTGGGACGTACGGGATCGACTGCTTCGGGAGCCCGGCGTGGAGCGGGTCGAGGTCCGAACCGTGTGGGACCCGCCCTGGACGACGGCGCGGATCACGCAGCGGGGCCGGGAGCTGCTGCGCCGAGCGGGCGTGTCGATCTGACGAGAGAGGACGCATGAGGCGGGACAATCCGATCGAGGGTGTCGACCGCGTCTACGAGGTGTTCGCCCGCAAGGACCGGGCGGACCGGTTCGAGCACGTGGGCACGGTGCAGGCGCCCAGCGCGGAGCTGGCGCGGGTATACGCCTGGCAGACGTACGACGAGGCCAAGTGGTTCGAGATGGCCGTGGCCCCGCGCGACGCCTTCTGCCGGGTGAACCGCGACGAGGCCCCGTTCACGCTGGGCGGCCCGCCGCCGGTGGGGGAGGGCTCCCAGGCCGACTTCGACACGCCCGCCGGGTACGGCGGCGCGCTGGCCCGATGACGACGCTGGAGAGGCGATGAGCGACGGGGACACCGCGGTGAGGACCTTCAAGGCGCCCGAGGACCTTCCCGACGCCGTCCGGGAGCCCATGGGCGAGCTCCTGCTCGTGCTGGCCGACAACAAGCGCCTGCTCGGCATGCGCTACGCGGACTGGATCCTGGGCGCGCCCGCCCTCGAGGCCGGCATCGCGTGCTCGGCCATGGCCCAGGACGAGTGGGGCCACGGCCGCATCGTGTACGCCATGCTGCGCGACTTCGGCTTCGACCCCCACCACCTCGAGCACGAGCGGGACGCCGACGAGTACCGGAGCAGCGAGCTCCTGGACCGACCGGCCCAGGGATGGCCGGAGCTCCTGGCCCTCAACCTCCTGCTGGACACGGCGCTCTCCGTCCAGTTCGAGGCCATGGCCGAGAGCAGCTTCGAGCCGGTCCACTACAAGGTCCAGAAGCTCCTGGACGAAGAACGCTTCCACTTCGAGCACGCCCGCGGCTGGACCGCGCGCCTGGCCACCACACCCCAGGGGCGGGAGAGCCTGGAGCGGGCGTTCGCCCCGGCGTGGACCGCTTGCCTGCACTGGTTCGGGCCGTCCGACGACCCGGTGGACGCCGCCCTCGAGGGAGCGGGGATCATCGACGCGGGACCGGATCTCCTGAGGGCCCGCTGGCTGTCCCGCGTCGGTCCGGTGGTCGCCGGGGCGGGCCTCGAGCTGGCCGAGGAGTCGGGAGACGGCTGGACGACCGACGCCGACCTGACCTGGGACGACGACTGGAAGCCCGGCTGGCGCAGGAGCGCCGACGCCGAGGGGCCCGACGAGGATACCCTCCGCCGCGTGCGCGGGGACAAGAACCGTCCCCTTCTGCTGGACTGATCGGGCACGGATTCATGGACGAATCGGCCGGTCGCAAGGGCGGCAGCGCGGGGGCCGCGGACGAGACGCTACACACCGACGCGCTGCCCGAGCACGTCACCTGCCCGTTCTGCGGCGGCGAGGACACCGAGCAGTTCGCGGTGTTCGGCTCGGCGCTCTCGGTGAGCCAGTACTACTGCCGCCCCTGCCGGACGGTGTTCGAGTACATGAAGTGGCGCTGAGCGCCGCCTGGCGCTCTCAGCGAAGCCCATCGTCACAGGAGCATCCCATGTCCGAAGTGCGCCGAATGCCATCATCCGTGGAGCCGCGCGCCCGTTGCGCCGTCCTCCCGCTCCTTCTCGTCCTGGCCTCGGCCTGCGGAGGCGGGGGCGCCGGAGCCGGTGGCTCCGGGACCGCGGCGTCCGCCGGCTCCGGGACCGGCTCCCGGCCCGACACGGTCCGGGCTACCGTCCCGGGCCTCTACCCGGAGGGCGTCGAGTACGACTCCGTCCACGGGCATTTCCTGCTGAGCTCGCTCAGCCACGGGATCGTGACGGCCGTAGACGACCGGGGCGCTGTGACTACACTCGTAGACGATTCGGGGAACGTCTCGTCGGTCGGCCTGCAGGTGGCCGGGGACCGTCTCCTGGTGGCGCTCTCGGACGTGCGGGCCGCGCTCGACACGACCGTGGCGGGCCGCGCCGGGCTCGGGGTCTACGACCTGGCCTCCGGTCGGCGGCTCCACCGGGTCGACCTGGGGGGCCTGTTCCCGAACGGCCGGCACTTCGCCAACGACATCGCCGTGGACGCGGACGGGAACGCCTACATCACCGATAGCCTGTCCCCGGTGATCTACCGGGTGACCCCCGACGGGAAGGCCTCGATCTTCGTCCGGGACACCCTGCTCGGCGGCCGCGGCTTCGGTATGAACGGCATCGACTACGACCCGAGAGGCTTCCTGCTCGTGGCCATGGACCAGCAGCGCGCCCTGTACAGGATCCCGATCGCCGCGCCGGACAGCCTGGAGCGCGTCGACCTGAGCGAGCCGCTGGCGGCTGACGGAATGGTCCTCGGCCCGGACGGACACCTGGTCGCCGTGGCCGCCACCTTCCCCGGGGGCGGTCCCCGCAAGGAGGAGCTGGTCGAGCTGACCAGCGGCGACGGATGGCAGTCGGCCACGATCACGGCCCGCGCTCCGCTGGACGCCTCCGCTTCGCCCACCACCGTGGCCCTGCGCGACGGCGACGCTTACGTGATCCAGGCGCACCTGTCGGGCATGGGGCAGGCGGAGCCGGTCCGGACGTTCGAGATCGTGCGCGTACCCCTGTCGCCGGAGAGTGCCACGGGCGGCTGATGTAGGGCGCCCGCCGCACCCCTCCGGGGCCCTCTCCCCCCATCGCGCCGCCGCGCCCCCCGATCGCCGGGGGCCGGCGGCGCCTTCGCATCGTCGCTTCGCGATCGCCGCCTCGGAACCGGATGTGCGCCGGGGACGTTGATGGCATATTGTATACCATCGACAGATCGGCCGACGCCCCGAGCGTCGAGCATCGCCGCCTTCGACAGGGAGCCCAACGGGTCGCATGGGAGTGAGGGGCCCCACCGTAGACAACTCGGCAAAAAGCGACACACCCGCCCGACGCCCCCTCCCGCCGCGCCGCTTCCCCGGACCCCGCATCGAGCCCGGCCGCGTGGCCGCCCATGTCGGCGCAACGCCCGACCCCTGCGCCGGATCCCGAGTCCGCTCCGAAGTCCATGTGCCATCCGCGGGTGCCGATCCTGGCGATCGGCATCGTCACACCCGCCGATCGAGGATCGGCGGGTCACTCACACGGAGGGAGGCGCGATGAGAGTCCGCCGCAGTCCCTGGTCCGCTTTCACGGCGTCCGCCGCCATCGCCCTGGCCGCGTTGTTGTGCGCGGCTCCGGCGAGGGCACAACAGGGAACCCTGCAGGGCACGGTCTCCAATCAGACGGGTGCGGCCGTGGTCAGCGCCAGCGTGCGCGTCGTGGGCGCGGAGAGCGGTGCCATCGTCGACGCGAACGGTCACTACACGCTGCGCCTGGCACCGGGGACCTACCGCATCGCCGCCCGGGCGCTGGGCTACCGGAGGATGGTCAAGTCCGTCACGATCCAGGCTGCCCAGGCGCAGACCCTGGACTTCATCCTCCAGGTGTCGGCCGTCCAGCTCGACGAGGTCGTCGCCTCGGTCACGGCCGGCCAGACGAGCCGGAGAGAGGTCGGAACGGACATCGCCACGATCGATGCGGCGCAGCAGGTCCAGGAGGGCGCCGTCACGAACTTCTCCCAGCTCCTGCACGCGCGGGCCACCAACGTGACCGTCACCGAGACGTCCGGGGCCGTGGGAGCGGGCTCCCGGATCCGCGTTCGAGGCATCAACACGCTCACGGGCAACAACAACCCGCTCCTCATCATCGACGGCGTTCGCGTCGACAACGAGACCGGGCTCCTCGGCATCAACCGGGGACAGACGTTCTCCCGCTTCAACGACATCAACCCTCAGGACATCAAGAGCATCGAGGTGGTGAAGGGGCCGTCGGCCACCGCGCTGTACGGGAGCGAGGCCTCGCCTGGCGTGATCATCATTACCACGAAGAGCGGCAGCGGCCAGAAGACTGGCATGCGCGCCACGATCGGCACGGAGCAGGGCTTCCAGCGCGACGTCACCAGCTATCCGACCAACTACGCGGATGTGACGCCCTACGTTACCGGGGCCAACGATTCGAAGCTGAGCCAGTGGCCGGTGGCGACCAACGCGACGACCGGCCAGGTGTTCGTCACCGACAACCCGTTCATGGACGCCAGCACGCGGCCCTTCCGGACCGGACTCCAGAGCGGGTTCTTCGGCAACCTGCGCGGCAGCTCCGACAACTTCAGCTACTACACCTCGGCGCGGTTCGATGACGATCAGGGGGTGATGCCCAGCAACTACTCCCACAAGCTGGACTTCCGCGCCAACTTCCAGGGGCGGCCCAGCGACATACTCACGGAGGACATCAGCGCCGGGTACACCAGCTCGAAGACCAACCTCCCCAAGAGCGGGAACAACACGAGCGGATACGCGGCCAACGGCTTCGCGGGACGGCCCTTCTCGTCCCTGGGCACCGGCGGAGACTGTCTGGCCACCGTCCTGGCCGGTACCGACCCCAGCTTCTGTGACAAGAACGGCAACGTCCGGGCGGGCTTCGACAAGATCAAGCCGATCCTGAGCCTCGACAACGTGGAGCGGTTCACGATCTCGTCGATCACGACCCTGACGCCGGTGTCGTGGATGGTGAACACCGCCAAGGTGGGCGCCGACATCACGAACGAGACCTTCCAGGACGCGATCCCCTACGACCCGGACATCCCGTTCAGCTTCGCCGCCGGCGGGCAGAACTTCCTGACCACGCCGCAGACGCGCACGTACACGGCGGACCTCTCGACCCGCCTGTCCTACAAGCTCCGTGACGACCTCACGGCCCAGACGGCGGGCGGGGCCCAGTACTTCCAGCACAGGATCTCGACGGTTTCCTGCCAGGGGTACGTGTTCCCGAACGACAAGGCGACCGCTTGCGACGCGGCCGTGACCGGCCTGGGCTTCTCGGACTTCACCGAGAAGGTCGAGATCGGGGCCTACCTGCAGCAGCGCTTCTCGTACAACGACTACCTGTTCGTGACAGGCGCCATGCGGGTGGACGACAACAGTTCGCTGGGCTCCCAGCAGGGGGCGATCTGGTCGCCGAGCGCGAACGCGTCCTTCGTGGTGAGTGACCTTCCGTCGTGGAAGGTGGACTTCATCAACGAGCTCCGGCTGCGGGCCGCGTGGGGCGAGGCGACGCAGGCTCCGCCGCAGTACGCCGCCGACCGCACATACGTGACGAGCGCGCTGCACGGAAGCACCGCCGGCCTGAGCCCCCAGGATCCCGGCAACCCGGACCTGGGTCCCGAGCGGGACAAGGAGTTCGAGGCCGGATTCAACGCGGGCCTGTGGGACAGCCGGGTGGGGCTGGACTTCACCTACTACGATCGCACATCCAACGACGCCATCGTGCCGCGGTCCGTCGCGCCCTCCACGGGCTTCCCGAACGTGCAGTACGTGAATCTGGGCCAGATCAAGAACCACGGCTTCGAGGCCAGTCTCGACGCCCAGCTCCTGCAGCGCGACAATCTGGACTGGACGGCTCGCCTGCAGTGGTCCACGACGAACTCCAGGGTCACGAAGCTGGGGCTCAGCACGCCCATCTTCCTGGGCTTCTCACAGGTGATCGCCGAGGGCTACGCCCCGGGGGCCTACATCAGCCGTGTGATCACCAGCGCGGCGCGCGATGCCAACGGGAACATCATCCCGAGCTCGATCCAGTACGCGCCGGGGGACCTGGGGGATGGCAGCGGCCGCGTGGTCGTGGGTCAACCTACGCCCACGAACATGGAGAGCTTCCAGACGACGGTTCGGCTGCTGGGACACCTGACGCTCTCCACCCTGTTCGACCGGGAGGCCGGGCACCAGGTCTACAGCACGGAGGTGGCCGGCAGGAACCCCAACAACCTGGGCGGCATCAACTCGAGCTTCGGGGACATGTGGGCGTACCGCCAGACGCGGTCCTCCCCGGTCCAGCAGGCCATGATGGAGCAGAACGAGCTCCTGGGCGACCACGCCGGCGTGTTCATCTACGACGCCAACTTCATCAAGTGGCGAGAGCTCACGCTGAGCTACGAGGTGCCCGAGCGACTGACCCGCAAGCTGGGAGCGGCGACCGCACGCCTGTACGGCGGAGCCCGCAATCTGGCCACGATCACGAACTTCCCCGGAGTCGACCCCGAGGCCAACCAGAACGGGGCCCGTGACAACCTCCGTGTGGTCGAGGGCAACACCTTCCCCGCGCCGCTGACGTTCTACGGCGGCCTCACGCTCACCTTCTGAACGGTGAGGAGGCACGCCATGAACCCGACGAACGATGCAGCCGCGGTGACAGAGCGAATCCAGCAGCAGAGGGAGCGCACCATGCGATCGCCTCGACGTGGCCGAAAGCTCGGCCGATATCGTCCCTCCGGCAGGATCGTCGGAGCGATCCTCGCCGGTACGATGCTCCTCCTGACGGCATGCAACCAGCTCCTGGACGTTCCGCCGAACCCGAAGACGGTTCCGGGCTCCGAGCTGACGGATCCGAACTCTCTCGATGCCCGGATGACGGGCGCCGAGGCGGACTTCTGGTTCGCCTACGACATGGCCATCGTGTACGGCGGCCTGTTCACCGACGAGCTCGTGGACGGCACGGGCCTGACGGCCGTGGACGAGCGCCGCGTCCAGCCCGACAACGCGCTCATCGGCTCCACGGACGAGGCGCCCGAGGGCATCGACGGGCTGTGGACGCCCATGCAGCGGTCGGCGGCGACATCCAAGAGCGCCGAGGTCGATATCGGCGCGGGGAAGTACGGCGACCGGATACCGGATCCGGGCAATTCCGACGCCGAGGCCCGCATGTCCCTGTTCGCGGGCTATTCGCGGCTGATCCTCGGCGAGCTGTTCTGCACGACCGCGTTCGACGGCACCGGCCCGGAGTACTCCTCCGCCGAGACCTACCAGCTCGCTGCCGACCACTTCACGGTCGCCATCCAGGCGTCCAACGCGTCCTCGGACGTGGTGTACGCGGCCACCGTGGGTCGAGCGCGCGCGGAGCTGCAGATGGGCGACGACGCCAAGGCGAAGGCCGACGCGTCGAACGTTCCCCTCGACTTCGCCCTCATTGGAGATGTCTACTCGACGAATTCGGAGAAGGAGAACAACGACATCTGGAACATGCTCACGCTGTCGCAGCGGTTCAGCGTGGGACCGCCCTTCCGGGGCCTGGTGATCGACAACACGAGCACGCCCGACCCCCGGGTCGACGTGTTCCAGGACCCCAACGACCAGTATGCCATCGACGGCTCGACGCCCCTGTACCAGTCGGCCAAGTACCTGAAGGCCGATTCACCCATTCGGCTGGCGAGCGGGTACGAGGCGGCCTACATCGTGGCCGAGATCGAGGGCGGGCAGACGGCCGTGAACCTCATCAACCAGATCCGGCAGGCCCAGGGCATCAGCCAGCAGTTCTCGAGCACCAACGAGGACTCCATCCAGGCCAAGGTCCGGGACGAGCGCCGGCGCACTCTGTTCCTCGAGGGGCAGCGCATGGGGGACCTGCGGCGCTACGATGCGCGCTACGGTCTCGATCTGTTCCCCACCGGTCCGAATTTCGGGACCGAGACCTGCTTCCCGCTCCCCAACGCGGAGCGTGACAACAACCCGGGCATCTGATCGCGACCCGTCCGGTGAGCGCGCGGCCGAAGGCCGCGCCGCACGGGGGCCGGCGCCTTTCGGGTGCCGGCCCCCGTGTTTATCGTCAGGCGGCCCACGAGCGGGCCGTGACGCTCCGTACGACAGGAGAAAGATCTTCCATGCACGCCATCGAGCATCTCTCCCCGGCCGCCACCGCTTCGCGCCTCGCCTCCCTCGTCCTGGCGGCCGGCCTGGCGCTGGCCGTCCGACCGGGGCCGGCCGCGGCCGCGACCCCCGGCGTCCCGTCCGCCCGCGCCGCCGCGTTCGACACCGGCGCGGCAGCCCCGGCCCCGCCGTCGCGGCAACCCGTCCTGCGGAGCATCGCGGACGCCGTGTCGGCGGACTCCCTGCGGGCCGTGCTCACCAGGCTGGTGAGCTTCGGCACCCGCAACACGCTGTCTGACACGCTCTCGGACACCCGGGGCATCGGGGCGGCCCGCCGGTGGATCAAGGGCCGCATGGACACGCTCTCGGAGCGGTGCGGCGGCTGCCTCCAGGTCTTCTACCAGAGGAACCTGGTGCCGCCCGGGCGCCGCGTCCCGGACACCACCACGGTGGTGAACGTGGTGGCCGTGCAGCGCGGCACGACGGACCCGGGGCGCTACGTCCTCATCACCGGCCACTACGACTCGCGCGTCTCCGACGTCCTGAACGACACGTCGTTCGCTCCGGGCGCCGACGACGATGGCTCGGGGGTGGCCGCCGTGCTCGAGGCGGCGCGGGTCCTGAGCCGGCACCAGTTCGCCGCCACCGTCGTGTACGCGGCCCTGGCGGGGGAGGAGCAGGGGCTGTTCGGCGGGAAGGGGCTCGCCGCCTACGCCCGCGAGCACGGCTGGCGGATCGAGGCGGACCTCAACAACGACATCATCGGCAACATCGAGGGGATCGACGGGATCATCGACAACACCACGGCTCGCGTGTTCTCCGAGGGGACGCGGGCCACGGAGTCCGCGCGCACCGCCCGTATCCGGCGCTACACGGGGGGCGAGGTGGACTCCCCCTCGCGCGAGGTGGCCCGCTACGTGGCGCGGATGTCGGACTACGTGCGCAACCTCCACGTCATGCTCATCTACCGGCTGGACCGGTTCGGTCGCGGGGGCGACCACAGCGCCTTCAACGACGCGGGCTACCCGGCCGTGCGCATCACCGAGCGCAACGAGAACTACCATCGCCAGCACCAGGACGTGCGGGTCGAGGACGGGATCCACTACGGGGACGTGCTCGCTGGCGTGAACTTCCCGTACCTGAGGAAGATGGCCGCGCTCAACCTGGTCTCACTGGCCTCCATGGCCTGGGCTCCGGCCCCGCCGGAGGGGGTCCAGATCGGGGGGGCCGTGCGGCCGAGCACGACGCTGAAGTGGGACGCTGTCGACCCCACCCGCGCCCCGGAGCTGGCCGGCTACAGGATCTACTGGCGCCCCACGGATGCGCCCCGCTGGCAGAAGAGCGTGTGGGTGGGCGACGCCATCCAGCGCACGCTCGAGGACGTGGTGATCGACAACTACACGTTCGGAGTGGCGGCCGTCTCGAAGGACGGGTTCGAGAGCCCGGCCGTCTTCCCCGGTCCGGTCGGCGACTTCGCGCCACCGCCGGATTCCGCGGGGGCTGGACGGGGCGGCCGCTAGCCCGCGACCGTGCGGCCGGCGGCCCGGCCACGCCGGCCGCCGCGTCTCACGTCCGGCTCCACGCGCGTCGCAGGAGCCACGCGCATACGATCAGGGAGGCCGTGATCCACGCCAGGCCCCATACCAGCGCGGGGATGCCGGTCATGCGGGCCAGGGCCGTGGCGTCGGAGGGCAGGCCGGGGCGGTCCAGGATGTCGCTCTTGATGTCCAGCACCGCGTACAGGCAGCTGGTGAGCCCGAGCGCGGTGAGCAGCAGCTTGCGTCCCTGGGCTTCCAGCCGGAACGCCGCGAGGACGAGGGCCGCCCCGGCCGCCAGGCACAGGAAGATGGCGAAGCCGGAGCGCACCGTGAGCAGTCCGAGGGCCAGGATCCCCGCGCCCAGCAGCCCGAGCAGCACCCGCGACGTGCGTCCCCCCGACCGGCCGACCTCGATGAACAGCGCCCCCCACGCGAGGCTTCCCAGGTAGCCGGCCGACAGCGTGAGGAAAGCGTTCCCTCCCGGGCACCGGCAGAAGCCGCCCTGGTCGGGGCTCAGGCCGATCTCGCGGATCGTACCCCCCGTGGCGATCGCCACGAGGCCGTGGCTGAGCTCGTGGAGGAGGACCACGAACATCTGCACGGGCCACACGAACACGGTGTCCCACAGGAACCACACCGCGATCGCGTACACGGCCAGGCCGGCCAGGAAGCGAAGGCGACGCTTCCCCCGGGACGGGGCGGCCGGACTCACAGGAGCACCGCCAGCGCCACGCCACACACCACCAGGCCGGCGAGGGCGAGGGCGGGCCACGCCCGGTCGTACGCCGCCCGGCAGAAGGCGAACACGCCCAGGAACAGGCCGAGGGCGGCGTACACGGAGGCCAGCAGCGACCGCCACAGCGAGCTGTCGTGCAGGACGAGGATGGCGACGGCGCTCACCGCCGCGGCCAGGAAGAGCGTGTGCTCGGTGAGGAGCTCCCTCATCCGCACGCGCCGCGCGGCCGGGAGCTTCCCGGTCAGCGCCACCGGGAGGAGACCGACCGCCTCGGCGGCCAGGGTCGCGAGCCACGCGGTGCGGGCCGGTCCCGGTCCCGTGAGGGCGTCGGAGAGCGCCGCGAAGCCGAGCGAGGTCACCGCCACGGCCCCCAGAAAGTAGATGCCGTACGCAATGATCCGGGAGGACACCAGGTTGGCGTAGTAGGTACCGGGCTCGTCGCGGCGTAGCCGCAGCGTGGCGATCGACTCGAGTGGCCAGTCCTCCACTTCCCGCGGTGGCCACGCGCCGCTCCGGGCCCGGTCCAGCAGTCTCCGGGCCGTCTCCCGTGTGCGCTCGGCCTCGTCGCGTTCGATCATCCCTTCGGCGCACGCCCGCTCCAGCTCCTCCTCGTCCAGCAGCTGCGTGTCGCCGTCGACGGGCGTCCACAGGTCCAGGAACTGGTCCACGATGCGCCACCGACCGTTCTCGAACGTGGGGGGGCGCACCAGGTTGGTGTAGTGGCCCAGGAGCTCGCCGCCCGGCCCGTACAGCGCCGCGATCTCGTAGGGACGGTCCGGATAGGTGAACCACACCAGCGAGGAGCCGCCGGGCAGGGCGACGGGGCCGACGCGCAGGGTGTCGGCATCGGGCGGGCGCTCGAGGAGCGTGATCTTGACGTCGCGCCCGTCGTGGAGGAGCTCCTGGCGGAAGCGCTCGACCCGGTCGGGCGGACGATGGTATTCGATCTCGACGGTCGGCACCTCGTCCGGGTGCCGGAACCGGGACCGAACGCGGCGCCTAGACGGCGACAGGGGCCGTGAAGGTGTCGCCGGCCTCCGCCATCCGGACCAGACGCGGGGCGGGCTCGAAACGAGGTCCGACCCGGCCGGCCAGCTCCCGGAGACACTCGACGATCGAGGCCAGGCCCTCGCGGTCCGCCCAGCGCAGGAGCCCGCCGCGGAACGGGGGGAAGCCCGTGCCCATCACCATGGCCAGGTCCACCGCCGCGGCGCCCTCCACGACCTCCTGTTCGAGCGCGAAGGCCGCCTCGTTGACCATGATGTACAGGCAGCGATGGCGGATCTCCTCGTCGTCCGGGGGGGTGCCGGCGGGACTGGGGAGGAGGCGCCGGAGGTCGGAGTCGACCCCCTTCTCGCGCCCGTCCTGGTAGATGTAGAAGCCGAGCCCGTTCTTCTTGCCCAGCCGGCCGTCCTCCAGGAGCCGCTCGATCACCCCGGACGGCGTCAGGCGCTCGCCCAGCTCGCGCCCGAGCTCCGAGGCAACGTGGCGCGCCACGTCGAAGCCGACTTCGTCGAGGAGCCGGCAGGGTCCCATCGGCATCCCGAAGTCGGCGACCGCATCGTCGAGCCTGCGGACCGGCACGCCCTCCTCGAGCAGGTAGCCGGCCTCGTTGAGGTAGGGGCCCAGGAGGCGGTTCACCAGGAATCCGGGGGAGTCCCGCACGATGACGGGCTTCTTGTCCATGTCCAGCGCGAAGCCGAACGCGGTGGCCAGGGCCTCGTCCGAGGTCTCGGGCGTGCGGATCACCTCCACGAGCGGCATGCGGTGGACGGGGTTGAAGAAGTGGAGGCCGACCACGCGCGCCGGACGGGCGGCCCCCGAAGCCAGCTCGGATACCGACAGTGACGACGTGTTGGTGGCGAACACGGCGCGCTCGGGGAGCGCCGCCTCCGCCTCGCGGAGGACCTGCTTCTTCACGGCCATGCGCTCCACGACCGCCTCGATGGCCAGATCCACCTGGCCGAACTCCGCGTAGTCGAGGACTCCCTGGATGCGGGCGAACTTGAGGCCGGCCTCCTCGGCGCCGAACACGCCCTTGCTCGCGGCCTTCTCCAGCAGCGAGTGCGCGTGATGGAGCCCCGCATCGAGCGGTCCCTGCTCGATGTCCTTGAGCACGACGTCGACATCCTTCGAGGCCGCCAGCTCCGCGATGGCCCCGCCCATGACGCCCGCCCCGATCACGCCCACGCGCTCGACCGGGCGCCGCTTATCCCGGACCGCGGCCGGGAGCGCGTCCCGGGCTCCCGTCGACAGCTGGAAGATGCGGATGAGGTTCTTGCACACCGGGGTGACGGCCAGCTCGCCGAGGGCGCGTGCCTCGATCTCCAGGGCCTGGTCGACCTGGAGTCCGTGCGTGCGCTCGACGACGTCGAGCGCCACCATGGGCGCCGGATACCGTCCCCCGGTACGTTTCGCCGTGCGGCCGCGGGCCATGGAGAACAGGAGCTTGCGGCCCAGGCCGGTGTCCTCGAGGAGCTTCTCCGTGAAGGACTTCTCGTACACGGACGGCTTCACGCGCCCGGTGATGATCTGCCGGATGAACGCCCGCACGCCGTCCCGGAACCCGTCCGCGGGCAGCACCCTGTCCACGAGCGCCATGCGCCGCGCCCTGTCGTGCTTCACCGGGGCCCCCGTCAGGATCACGTTCAGGGCGTTCTGGATGCCACACTGCCTGGGAAGCCGCACCGTGCCCCCGAAGCCGGGCAGGATCCCGAGCTGGGTCTCCGGCAAACCGATGCGGGTGGAAGGACGGTCGGAGGCCAGCCGGTAGTCGCACGCCAGGGCGAGCTCCGTGCCACCCCCGAGGCAGGTGCCGTCGATCGCGGCGATCGTGGGAACGGTGAGCCGCGACACACGGGCGAACACCTTCTGACCCTTACGGCTCTTGGCCGCGGCGTCGTCCACGTCGGTGAGGGCCGCGATCTCGTTCACGTCGGCACCGGCGATGAACGAGCCCGGCCTGTCGCTCCACATCACCACGGCGACCAGCTTACCGGTGGCGATGCGTGACTGCAGCTCGGTGATGAGCGCGTCCAGGCGCTCCATGATCGCGGTCGTGAGGAGGTTGACCTTCGATCCGGGTCGATCGAAGGTCAACCACCCGATGTTGTCGTTGTCGACCGCGAGGGTGAGACCCTCCTCCTGTAAGTCCTTCGGCATCACATCTTCAAACGCACCTGGGCGTTCTCACGCGTCAGCTTGAGCGTGTCCGACTTCATCGTGTCGATCCGGATGTTCCAGTACAGCTCCTCGAAGGGCAGCGTGTAGCGGGCGTAGACGTACCAGGGGTCCCCCTTGATGTTGCCCGTGGCGTAGCCCTGGGCGTCGGTGGTGTCCGCCGCGACCTTCTTGCCACGCTGCTTCAGGAGGCTGTCCGCTATGGCCGCGTAGGGTGCGAAAGCCTGATCCTCCCAGCTGTTCTCCACGGCCCGCATCGAGTCCGAGCGCTCGATGGTGAGCTTCTGGAGGCTGTCGAAGCTCGCGAACAGCCGCTTCTTGCGCTTGTCGAGCGTCGAGACCTCGGCGTCCAGCGAGTTGAACCGCTTGTAGAGCGGCAGGTACTTGGGGTCCCGGCGGTCGAGCTTCTGAAGCTCCGCGGACAGCTTCTGGAGGCTGTCGCGCTTGTCCGACCAGACCGTCTCGGCCGCGTGCCACGTCTGGTTGAGGTCGGCGACCTGCTGCTTCTCCGCCTTGAGGTCCTCGGGCACCTGGGGCTGCGGCTCCGACGCGCTCCTGGTCAGGGCGTCGAAGATCGAGTCCCGGTCGTATGGCAGGAACTCGACCGAGATGTCCTTGGCCGGTGTGGCCACCGAGTCCTGGGCGGACCTGGGGAGGACCTGGACGGTCACGCTGCGTCCACAAGCCGCGGTCATGGCGGCTGCCGTCAGGAACAGCGGTAGGGCTCGAGCGCGCATCGACTCTCTCCGGTCTTGGGAGTACCGCTTTCGAACGGTCGGGTCCCTCCCCGCAGCGCGCCGCGACCCTCCGACACAGGGCGGAGAGCCACCACGGTAGGCGAGCAGACCCGAGACGAGGAAGCTAGACCGCCGGAGGCGCCGAATCAACGGCGACGCGGCCGGGGTGGGAGGGAGCGGGGAGGAGGGTGGGGCTCCCGGACGGCTATTCGAACAGGTGGTCGCCGAGCAGGTAGGGACGCGGGTTCACGTGGTGGCCGTTGATGAGGACCTCGTAGTGGAGGTTCGGTCCGGTGGCCAGCCCGGTCTCTCCGACCCGCGCGATGACCTCGCCGCGCTCGACGTGCTCGCCCTTGTGGACGAGGATCCGGGAAGCGTGCGCGTAGCGAGTTTGGTAACCATACCCGTGGTCGATCTCGACCATGTTGCCGTAGCCCTCGTCCTTGCCGGCGAACACCACTCGCCCGGGTGCGGCGGCCCGGATGGGGGCGCCCAGCGGCGCCGACAGGTCCAGGCCCTCGTGCGGACGGTTGTAGAGCAGGATGGGATGGTAGCGGCTGCGGCTGAAGCCGGAGCTGATCCAGGACTCGTCCGCCGGGACGGGCCGGATGGAGGGACGGGCCAGCATGACCGCGCGGTGGACGCGCAGGGAATCCGTCGCCTCCGAGAGGCTGGTCGTGAGCAGCCGGGCGCGGCGCAGGAGCACGTCCAGCGTCGAGGCCACGTCCTCCGTCTCCCCCCCCGCCCGCGGGTCCAGCCTGGCCAGCGCCTGGTGCACCGGGTCCGAGACGGGCGGACCTCCGACGCCCACCGCCTGGACGTCGGGGTCGAGGAGGGGGAGGCCCGCCGCGAGACGGTAGCGCTCCTCCCGGCTCGAGAAGTCGTCCATGGCCCGGGTCAGCGAGCCCACGCGCCCCTCGATGTCCCGCAGGCTGACCAGCAGCGTGCGGTTCTCCGAGCGCAGACGGGAGGCCTCGGCGGCCCGCCAGGACGTGTGTACCAGGAAGAACAGGCCCGTGCCGGCCGCGAGCACGACGAGGAGCGCCGCCGCCAGCAACAGCCGGACGGTCCGCTTCCGGATGCGGAAGTTGCGCGAAACGCCGTCGGCGCTGTGGGGCAGGATCTGGACGGTCCAGCCTGGCTTCATGCTCACGTCGCGGTTAGAGCCGTGCCCGGATGAAGCTCGAGAAGGATGATGTTCTCCAGCAATCCGTGCACCACCGCCGTATACGGACGATCGCAAGCCTATGGGAGCCCCTGTGTTGACGGTTTCATCACCGGGGACTTTGGGCTCCCCGTGCCTGGCCGCGACCTGCACCGGTTGCAGGACGTGTGAAAAAGGTGCGCAGTGCGAGCAGGTTATGTTGCAGGATCGAGGCCGTCAAGCGTCGTCCCGCGGAAACAGGACGGCTCCGCCCGCCACCCGGGTCAGGCCGGCGGCTCGATCCTCCAGCGCGTCGAAGGACGGGACGGGTCCCTCTCCACCCAGCCGCTCCCAGAGCGTGCGCGACTTCCCCGGGAGGAAGGGGGTCAGCATGACGGCGGTGGCGGCCAGCGCTCGCAACAGCGAGCCCAGGGAGGCGTCCAGGGCTCCGGGCCCGGCACCCTCGTCCCGCTCGGCCCGCGCCAGGTCCCACGGCCTGGACCGATCGACGAAGCCGTTCGCCTCGCGGACCAGGTCGAGCGCGGCCTGCGCGCCCCGGTGCAGGAGGAGCGCTTCCATGGAGGCGTGGTAGTCGGACAGGGCGGCGCGCCGCGCGTCGTCCAGCTCCGTGTCGTCCCCGGCCGGGACGCGGCCCTCCCGGTACTTGCGTACCATGGCCACGACCCGGTTCAGGAGGTTGCCGAGGTCGTTGGCGAGCTCGGCGTTGTAGCGCTCGTCGAAGCTCGCCAGCAGCTGGGCCGGTGACCCGAAGTCGCGGTCGCCGTCCCAGGGCGTCTCGCGCAGCATGAAATAGCGGAACGCGTCGGGCCCGTGACGCTCGACCAGGGCCTCGAGCTCCAGGCGGGCCCCGGCCGACTTGGAGATCTTGCCGCCCTCGACGCTGACGAAGCCGTGGCCCCACACCGAGCGAGGCAGCTCGATGCCGGCCGACAGGAGCATGGCGGGCCAGATGACGCAGTGGAAGCGGGTGATGTCCTTGCCGATCACGTGCAGGTCGGCCGGCCACCACTCGCGGTACGCGTCGTCGGGGAAGCCGACGGCCGACAGGTAGTTGGTGAGCGCGTCCAGCCACACGTACACGGTGTGGTCCTCGGCCCCCGGGAAGGGGATGCCCCACGGGATCCGGGAGCGGGAGGCCGACACGTCCTCGAGCCCGCCCTCCAGGAGCCGCACGATCTCGTTGCGGCGGCTCTCGGGACGGATGAAGTCCGGGTGGGCCTCGATGTGCGCGAGCAGGGGATCGCGAAAGCGGGACAGCCGGAAGAACCAGTTCTCCTCCTCCGTCCACGCGATCTCGCGGTCCGGGTGCAGCGGACAGCGGCCGTCCGCGAGCTCGTCCTCGGCGCGGAAGGCCTCGCAGCGCACGCAGTACCAGCCCTCGTACGTCCCCATGTAGAGGTCGCCGGCGTCCCGCACCCGCTCGACCAGCGCCGTGACCGCGCGGGCGTGCCGCGACTCGGTCGTTCGGATGAAGTCGTCGTAGGAAACGCCGAGGCTGTCCCACACGGCCCGGAAGCGGGCGGCGAGCTCGTCCACGAGCTCGGCCGGCTCGATGCCCCGCCGGGCGGCCTCCTGGGGGATGCTCTGCCCGTGCTCGTCCATGCCGATGACGAAATGCACGCGGTCCCCGCGCAGGCGACGGTACCGCGCGATGGCGTCCGCGCCGATCTTCTCGAACGCGTGGCCGGCGTGCGGCTCGCCGTTGGCGTAGTCTATGGCGGTGGTGATGTAGAAATGGCCCATCAGCGGCGGTCGGTCCCCTCCGCCCGCCCGGGATTCCCGGGACGGCCACGGGCCTCGCGCTTGAGCTCCTCGAGCGGCAGGGTGCGTCGCTCTCCGTGATCGTCCTTCAGGGTCACCGTCTCCTTGAACAGGTTCCAGCCCACCACCGTCTCCTGGCCCCGCGAGGTGCCCAGCGTCTGGCCCTCCCTGGGGAAGCGCTTACGGGCCTGCAGGTAGGCCTCGTGCTCGTAGTGGAGGCACGACATGAGCCGCCCGCACGCGCCCGAGATCTGGGCCGGATTGAGGGAGAGCCCCTGGTCCTTGGCCAGCTGGAGCGTGACCGGCTGGATCTCCGGCAGCCAGGCGCGGCAGCACAGCTCCCGCCGGCAGCGCCCTATCCCGCCGAGGCGCCGGGCCTCGTCGCGCACGCCGATCTGGCGCAGCTCGATCCGGGTGCGAAACTCGCCCGCCATGTCGCGCACCAGGGCCCGGAAGTCCACCCGCTTGTCGGCCGTGAAGTACACGGTGAGCTTGTTGCGGTCCCACTGCCACTCGGCCTCGCTCGCCTTCATCTTGAGGCCGTGCTTCTCGACCAATACGCGAGTGCGCGTCCGCACGTCGGCCTCGTGGGAGCGGAGCTCGAGCAGCCGCTCCACGTCCACGGGCGCCGCCCGGCGCAGGACGCGCCGGGGCGGCGGGATGACGGGCCGATCCCCGGCATGCTCGCATCCGCCGTCGCAGGTCAGCTGGTCCGCGTGGGCGGCCCGGTGCACCCACCCCAGGTCGCGGCCGCGATCCGCCTCGACGATGACGTGCTCCCCTTCGACGAGGGGGACCGCCTCGCGAGCGGCGTAGTACTCCCGCCGCAGACCCTTGAACTGGACCTGCACCACCTGTACGTCCCGCTCCGCCGCGACGGGGCGGGGCCCCGCCGGGCGTGGCGCGACCGGCTCCGGGACGCCGGGGCTCAAGCCTCCTCCCAGGCGCCCATCCCGTAGTACTTCTCGCGGCGGAGCCGGACGAGCTCCTCGGGGTCCAGCGCCGTGAGCTCGTCCAGGATACGGGCCAGCACCTCGCCGACTGCCGTGGCCGTCTCCGCCGGACCGGTGTGCGCGCCGCCCGGCGGCTCGGGGATGATCTCGTCGATGACCTCGAGCTCGAGGAGGTCCTGGGCGGTGAGCTTCAGCGCTTCGGCCGCCTGCTCCGCCTGGTCGCGGCTCCGCCACAGGATGGCGGCGCATCCCTCGGGCGAGATCACCGAGTAGATGGCGTTCTCCAGCATCAGCACCCGGTCCGCCACCGCGATGCCCAGCGCGCCGCCGCTTCCGCCCTCCCCGATCACGCAGGTGATGATGGGCGTGCGCAGGCCGGCCATGACGAGGAGGTTGCGGGCGATGGCCTCGGCCTGCCCGCGCTCCTCGGCGCCGATTCCCGGGTAGGCCCCCTGGGTGTCGACGAAGGTGAGGACGGGGCGGCCGAACTTCTCCGCCAGCTTCATGAGCCGTTGGGCTTTGCGGTAGCCCTCCGGGTGCGGCGAGCCGAAGTTGCGGGCCAGGTTCTCCTTCATGTCCCGGCCCTTCTGGTGGCCGATCACCATGACGGACCGGCCGCCGAAGGTGGCCCAGCCCCCCACGATGGACGGATCGTCCCGATAGTGGCGATCGCCGTGGAGCTCGATCCAGTCGTCGCACAGGCGCTCGATGTAGTCGAGCGTGAACGGTCGCTCCTGGTGGCGTGCCAGCTTCACCCGGTCGTAGCGGGACAGCTCCGCGAAGGCGTCGGCCTGCTCGGCGTCCAGCTGCTCCTCGAGCCTCTCGATCTGTTCGGACATGTCGATCCCCTCGCGGCTCGAGAGCTCTCTCAGCTCCGTGAGCCGTTCGCGCATCTTCTCGAACTTCTCGCTACGCTCGAGCGCCATCGCCGTGTCCCCGTTTCCGTCTTCTCTCCGGGCCCATACCGATCCGCGCGTCTCATTCGCGCGAGAACCGGACCCGGTCCCGTCCGAGCAGGCTGCGGAGCTCCGCCAGGAGGTCGGGGCTCGGTGCCACGCGCAACGAGCGCGACGCCAGCAGCGGGGCGCCGTCCCCGTCCCCCTCCGGGTGCCACTCCACGTAGAGTGGGCCGGCACCCGGCGTTTCCTCGACCACCTGCCGCACGCGCTCGAACGTGCCCGCCGGGAGCCGATCGTCCTGGCGCAGCTCGATGCGCACGCCCACCCGCCCGCTGGCCCTCACATCGGCCAGGCTCCGTACCGAATCGACAAAGATGGGGGGATCCTCCTCGTCACGCGAGCGACCGGATACGCGGCCCGACAGCAGCACGGGCGCATCCTGGGTCAGGATGTCCCGGTGCTCCAGCCAGGCGTCCCCGAACACCAGGGCGCTGGCCGTACCGTGGAAATCCTCGACCGTGAGCTTGCCCCACTCGCGTCCGTCGCGGCGGGAGGTGCGCGCGTCGGCCTCGGTCACCACGCAGGCCAGGTCCACCTGCCGGTCGCGGTGCTCGGCCAGGTTCGTCGTGTTCACGTCGGCCGAGAACATCTCCACGATCTCCCGGAAGCGCTCCAGGGGGTGGCCGGAAGTATAGAAGCCCAGCACCTCCTTCTCCCGCTTGAGCCGCTCGGCCTCGCCCCAGGGCGCGACCCGCGGGAGCTCGGGCTCGGGCCGCGCGGGCGCCCCGCCGGCGCCGCCGAACAGGGAGGTCTGTCCGGTCTCCCGCTCCCGCTGCCGGAGCTGGGCCTCGCCCAGCACCTTCTCGAGTCCCGCCACCATGGCGGCCCGCTCCCCGAAGCTGTCCAGCGCACCGGCCTGGATCAGCGCTTCCAGCACTCTCTTGTTGTTGAGGCGCAGGTCGATGCGCTGGCAGAAGTCGAACAGCGACCCGAAGGGCTCCTCGGCGCGCGCCCCGAGGATGGACTGGATGGCCGAGTGGCCCACGCCCTTGATGGCGCCGAGCCCGAAACGGATGCGGTCGTCGTCGACGACGGTGAACCGGTACCCGGACTCCTCCACGCTGGGTGGCAGGACCTCGATGCCGAGCTCGGAGGCTTCGTTGATGTAGGCGACCACCTTGTCCGTGTTGCCGATCTCCGAGGAGAGGAGGGCGGCCATGAACTCGGCCGGGTAGTGCGCCTTGAGCCATCCCGTCCGGTAGGAGAGGATGGCGTAGGCCACCGAGTGAGCCTTGTTGAAGCCGTAACGGCCGAACGTCTCGATGAGCCCGGCGATCTCGCCGGCCTTGCGGGCGGCGACGCCCGCCGCCACGCAGCGCTCCTTGAAGCGCTCGAGCTCGCGGGCGATGAGCTCGGCGTCCTTCTTTCCGACCGCCTTGCGGAGCACGTCGGCCTCGGCCAGCGAGTAGCCCGCCAGCTCCTGGGCGACGCGCATCACCTGCTCCTGGTAGACGATGATCCCGTAGGTCGGCTCGAGGACCTCGGCCAGGTCGGGGTGCGGATAGGTGACGCTCTCCATCCCGCGCTTGCGGCGGATGTAGACGTCCGTCATGCCCGAGTCGAGCGGGCCGGGACGGATCAGGGCGTTGACCGCCGTGAGGTCGTCGAAGCGGTCCGCGTGCATGGCGCGGAGCTTCTCGGTGGCGAGGGAGGACTCGAACTGGAATACGCCCGCCGTCCGTCCCGAGGACAGGAGCCGGAACACCTCCGGGTCGGCGAGGCCGACCTCGTCCCAGTCCACCACCACGTCGTGGCGCTCCGCGATCATGCGCACCGCGTCGGAGATCACGGTGAGGGTCCGGAGCCCCAGGAAATCCATCTTGAGCATGCCCGCCTTCTCGAGGGCGGTCATGTCGAACTGGGTGATCACCGAGCCGTCGTCGCTTCGCGTGTCGGTGCACACCGGCACGTAGTCGGTGAGCGGCCCGGGCGCGATCACCACCCCGGCCGCGTGCACGGAACTGTGGCGGGAGAGCCCCTCGATGCTCATGGCGTAGTCGAGGAGCTGCCGGTGGCGTGGGTCGTCCTCGTAGAGGTCGTGGAGCTCCTGGACCCGCTCGACCGCCTCCTCGACCGTGAGCGCGTAGCCCGGGCCCGAGGGGATGAGCTTGGCCAGCCGGTCGGTCTCGGACGGAAGGAAGCCGAGGACCCGTCCGACGTCCCGGACCACCGCCCGGGCCTTCATGGTCCCGAACGTGATGATCTGGCCCACCGAGCCCTGTCCGTACTTCTCGCGCACGTACTCGATGACCTCGCCCCGGCGCTCGTAGCAGAAATCGATGTCGATGTCGGGCATCGACACGCGCTCGGGGTTGAGGAAGCGCTCGAACAGGAGATCGAAGTGGAGGGGGTCGACGTCCGTGATCCGCAGGGCGTAGGCCACGATCGAGCCGGCCGCCGAGCCGCGCCCCGGCCCCACGGGGATGTCGCGCTCCCGGGCCGCGCGGATGAAGTCCCACACGATGAGGAAGTAGCCGGCGTAACCCGTGCGGGCGATCACGTCGAGCTCGTAGTCGAGCCGCTCGCGCACCTCCGTCCTCAGCGGCTCCCCATAGCGCTCGCGGGCGCCCTCCTGGGCCAGGTGCCTCAGGTAACGGTCGTCCTCGTCGAAAGCCTCCGGCAGGGGGAAGGCCGGGAGGTGGTAGCTCTCGTCGAAGGAGACCTCGCAACGCTCCGCGATGGCCAGGGTGTTCTCGAGCAGGTCGGGCCGGTCCGGGAACAGCCCGGCCATCTCCTCGGGAGACTTGAAGTAGGTCTCCTCCGTGTCGAAGCGCAGCCGGTCGGTGTCCTCCTTGTCCTTGCCCGTCCCGATGCACAGCAGGGTGTCGTGGGCGTCGGCGTCCTCGCGCCGCAGGTAGTGGGCGTCGTTGGTCACCACCACGCCGAGCCCGAGCTCCTCGGCCAGCTCGAACACACCCCGGTTCACCTTCTCCTGGGCGGGGATGCCGTGGTTCTGGACCTCGAGCCAGTAGTTGTCCTCGCCCAGGAGGCGAGCGTACCAGGCGGCGGTCTCGCGGGCCTCCTCCCAGCGATCCATGGACAGGTACTTCGCCACCTCTCCCGACAGGCAGGCGGACAGCACGATGAGCCCGTCGGCGTGCTCTTCGAGGGCCTCGTGGTCGATGCGCGGCTTGCGGTAGAAGCCCTCGGTGAAACCGATGGAGCTCAGCTTGACCAGGTTCTCCCAGCCCGTGCGGTTCCGGGCCAGGGCCACCAGGTGCGCGTAGGGGGCGGGGGCGTCGAGCGGCGGTTCCTTGGAACGCCGGTCGCCGTAGGCCACGTAGAGCTCGCAGCCCAGAATCGGCTTCAGCCCGCGGGCGCGCGCCTTCTCCTGGAACTGCCAGGCGCCGTACAGGACGCCGTGATCGGTGAGCGCGATGGCCGGCATGCCGAGCCGGTCGGCGCGATCGACCAGGTCGTCGATGCGGTTCGCCCCGTCCAGGAGCGAGTACTCGCTGTGCGTGTGAAGGTGGACGAAGGACATGTCACTGCCTGTGGCGTCCGCGGCTTCCCGGCGGCAGGGTCCCGGACGCCGGCGGCTCTCAGCCGCCGGCGCCGCAGGAGAAGGAATCCAGGATGTCGCGGACCTGGATCACGTACTGGTACTTGCTCTTGCCCGGGGCATACACCCAGCCGTCCAGGAAGTAGGTCCGGTCGGGGCACTGGACGAGGCGAGCGATGAAGGGGCCTCCGGCGGGGTAGCCGGTGCCGACGTCGTGCCACGCACCGGTGGCCTCCAGCGCCGGGCGTCCGTGCTGTTCGATGCGCGCGGCCATGCCCCCGGTGGTGTCGATCGCCTGGGGCACCCCGTAATAAACGGTGTCGACCGCGCGACGCCAGTCGTAGGCCGCCGCCGCCGTCAGCGTGTCCACGGAGGGACGCCAGGCGACGAGCACGGACCGGATGAGCTCAGAGGGGTCAGGGTTGTCGTTGACCAGCACGACCACGCTGTCCGTCAGCGTGTCCACCCGGAAGACGCTCGGAAACCGGATGCGGAAGCCCAACGCCTGCAGGAGCCTCGCCTCGTTCGCCGTGTCTTCCCCGCTCACGTACATGCTCAGGTGCACGTAGGAGCGGTACTCGGCGTCGACCAGCGAGTCGAGCTCGGGCAGCTGCGCCTTCCAGCTTCCCGCCTCGTCCGTCGGGTCCAGGATGACGGCCGTGGCCAGCTGATCGGTGGCCCACACGTCCCGGGCCTGTATCACCGAAGGTGCCGTGGGCGGCTTCCCGGTCGCGGACGCGATCTTGCGCACCAGGCCGTTGTCGGGCGTGCCGAACACGACCACCTGCCGGAACAGCTTGAGCTGGGCCACCTGGGAGTCGGCCGTGTCGGCCTGCTCGACATAGAACTTCTGCTCCGCGCGCACCGTGAACACGGTCGGCTCGAGGGCCGCTCGCGTGGTGTCCTCGAGCTGCTTCCACAGCGAGTCGTTGGCGGTGAGCACGACCAGGGTGTCGACCTTGCCCATCGCGGGGGACTTGCCGCACCCCGCTGTCCCGAGGCCGGCGGCGAGGACCGCGACCACCAGGCCTGGATGGGGGAGGATGGGACGTTTCAAGGTCGCTCCAGGGGCCGGGTTCACGCTGATCGCGGGGCGGGAAGGCAACCCCCGCGCCGGTCCCGCAAGGTACGAATCGGCGCGACCCGCAGCAACGGGCCGCGGCCTGCCCGGAGGGCCCCTCGACGACCTCGTTTCGGCCCCCGAGAACATCGCCTTCGGGTCCGGGTAGGAGGACGACCCACAGCGCTCGACGGAGGGCGCTCCGGGCCTTTCATCCTCCGATGCCATAGGGAGTTTCGTACGGTCGTGACCTTGATCCGCAACATCGCGATCATCGCGCACGTCGACCACGGGAAGACCACGCTCGTGGACCGGATGCTCCAGTCCACCGGGACCTTCCGGGCGGGCCAGGAGGTGCGCGAGCGCGTCATGGATTCGGATCCCCAGGAGCGCGAGCGCGGGATCACCATCTTCTCCAAGAACGCGGCCGTCCGGTGGCGCGACCCCGACGGTCGCGAGTTCAAGCTCAACCTGGTGGACACGCCGGGCCACGCCGACTTCGGGGGCGAGGTCGAGCGCATCCTCCGCATGGTGGACGGCGTGCTCCTGCTGGTGGACGCGTTCGAGGGGCCCATGCCCCAGACGCGGTTCGTGACGCGCAAGGCGCTGGAGCTGGGGCTGCAGCCCGTGGTGGTGATCAACAAGGTCGATCGCGCCGACGCCGAGCCGCTGCGGGTGCACGACGAGGTGCTCGAGCTGCTCATGGAGCTCGAGGCGGGCGCCGCGCAGCTGGACGCGCCCTTCCTGTACGCCTCCGCGCGCGAGGGGTGGGCGGGAGAGGAGCCCGATGTCCGGGACCGGGGCCTCGAGCCGCTGTTCCGGACCATCGTGCGGACCGTGCCGCCCCCTCCGGGCGACCCCGAGAGGCCGTTCCGGATGCTGGTTTCGACGCTCGACTACTCGCCCTACCTGGGCCGGCTGGCCATCGGCCGCATCGAGGGCGGACACATCGCGGTCGGGGACCGGGTGGCCGTGTGGCCGCTGGACGAGGAGGAGCCCACGGCCACCGACCGCGTGCCCAAGCTGTACGTGTTCGAGGGACTGGAGCGCCGCGAGGCCGAATCGGTGGTGGCCGGGGAGATCGCGGCGGTGGCCGGTGTGGAGGGGGCGGAGATCGGGACTACCCTGTGCGACCCTGTGCGACCAGGACGTCTGGAGGGGATCGCGGTCGAACCGCCCACCATCGCGGTCGAGCTGCGGCCGAACGACTCGCCCTTCTCGGGGCGGTCGGGCCGCTACGTCACCTCCCGCCAGATCCGGGAGCGCCTGGAGCGCGAGACCCTCAGCAACGTGGCGCTCCGCCTGGAGCCCACGGGCGATCCGGACCGCTTCCGGGTGGCGGGCCGCGGCGAGCTCCACCTGGCCGTCGTGATGGAGAGCATGCGGCGCCAGGGCTACGAGTTCACGGTCTCCCGCCCCGAGGTGATCACCCAGCAGGGGCCGGAAGGCCTGGAGGAGCCGTACGAAGAGGTCGTGATCGACGTGCCGGCCGTGGCCATGGGGGTCGTGATCCAGAAGCTCGGCGAACGACGCGGCGAGATGGTGCACATGTCCCGGGAGCTCGGCGGCACCGTGCGCCTGCGCTTCCTGGTCCCGTCGCGGGGGCTGACCGGCTACCGCTCCGAGTTCCTGACCGACACCCGCGGGGAGGGGATCCTTCATCGCCAGTTCGCGCGGTACGGGCCCTGGGCCGGGAGCATCGAGGCCCGGAGGACGGGAGCCCTGGTGTCCATGACCGAGGGGACCGCGACCGGCTACGCACTGTTCAACCTGCAGGACCGCGGGCGGCTGTTCGTGGGCCCCGGCGACGCCGTGTACGACGGCATGATCGTCGGAGAGCACGCCCGGGAGAACGACCTCGAGGTCAACACGATCCGTGGCAAGAAGCTCACGAACATGCGGGCCGCCGGGTCCGACGAGAACATCCTGCTCGAGCCTCCCAGGGAGGTCACCCTGGAGTTCGGACTCGAGTTCATCCGCGAAGACGAGCTGGTCGAGGTCACGCCGGCGGCGATCCGCCTGCGGAAGCGCGCTCTGACGGCCCACGGGCGGAAGCGGGACCGCCGTCAGGCCGCGACTTGACAGGCACGACGCCCCCTGTACCTTGGCGCTTGTTCGCTCCCTGCCCCGAACCATCCAGGAGGAGTCCCATGTCGCGCTCGATGCTGGCCGAGTCTCTCCTCGTCGAAGAGGACGTGCTCGCCCCCCGTTCCGAGTGGGAGGACGAAGACGAGGACGAGGACTTCGACGACGACTTCGATGACGAAGAGTTGGACGAGGATTGGGACGATGATTGGGATGACGACGAGGACGACGACTGGGACGAGGACGAGGAAGAGGACGAGGGGTCCGATGAGGACGACTCGGATCGCGCGGCCCCGGAGGACTGGTAGCGCCCGACGCTCCCGGGACCCTCTTTCGTCGGTAATGCGAACGGCCCGCTAGCAGGCGGGCCGTTCGTGCGTCGGGGTCCCGGGTGGCCGACCCCCGGCCGGCGCGCCTCTCCTAGAGCTGGGTGACCTGCAGGCTGAGCGAAGACGCGATGTTGCCGGCCACCAGCGCTTGCAGAGAGTCGCTGCTCGCCACCGTCGCGGGATCGATGAGCTGGCCCGTGGCGGGGTCCTTGAACCAGCTCAGGACGTCGAACGTGACCCCGAGCCCGAGCTGCGAGCCGTCGCCGAGGACGGTCGGGTTCTGGAAGGTCAGCTTCTCCGTCTGCTCCACGGAGAGTCCGACCTTGAAGGCCGTTCCGTTGAACGTGCCGCTGACGACGACGCTGGCGCCGTTGAGCTCCGGCCGCTGGTTGAGCAGCGACTGGTCGTTGGCGTCGTTCGGGTCCAGGCGGTGCAGCCGGAACCAGAAGGACGAATAGGTCTGCTTCTCGGCGAAGCCGAGCGCCACCTGAGTGGGGCTGCCGGGGGTCTGGATCGGGAAGTCGCTGATCAGCGGGCCCAGGGAGAACTCGTCGCACTGGTCCGAGTCCGACGTCTCACCCGTCGGCGTGACCGTGCAGTCGCCGGTCGCCGAGGACCGCTGCAGCTCCATCTCCTTGAACACCGCCTCGACCGCGTTGACCGTCAGCGTCGTGTCGCCCTGCTTGGACGAGATGATCGGTCGGAGCCCGGTGGACGCGGTCGACATCCGGACCAGGTGACTCCCCGTGGAGGCCTGTCCGTTCTGCTGGGGCACGGCGATGGCGAAGGAGATGGCGGGGGGGCCGGTGTTGGTCGTGGTGACCTTCAGGCTGCTGCACGACGTCAGCCCCAGGGTCGCGGCTGCGCACAGGGTTCCGAACGCGAGTAGTTGTCTCATGAGCCTCCGGCCGTCCTCGAGGTCCACCGGCCCGGGCGCGCGCGGAGACACACGGAAAAAGCCGCGCTCGCGCCGAGCACGATTCTGGGTTGGTGCAACACCCGTGGGCCGCGAGAGGTTCCTCTGGAAGAGCCGCTGCCGGGGCGCGTCGAGCTTGACTTCACCGGGCCCGGTCTTAGGTTGCCTGCCCCCCGGCGGCTCCGGCCGCCACCACGAGGGCCCGTAGCTCAGCCTGGTTAGAGCGCACGCCTGATAAGCGTGAGGTCGGTAGTTCGAATCTACCCGGGCCCACTCACGAGACTCTGTCCGGCGCCCGGCTCTCCACCCTGCAGCACGAGTCCTCCCCGTCCCGCCCGGGCTCAGAAGGCGGCCAGGTACCAATCCATTTTGGTGGCGGTCCCCCGTTCCCTCCAGCCCAGGATCTGCGTGTACCGTACTCGATAGTACCGGAGCCGTCGGGTGCCTGGAGGCAGCGCCGGGTTCGGGGCCAGTTCCACGCGAACCACGGCGTTGCTCAAGGGACCGCGGACCGCGAGCGACCGGATACGGATGGACGATGCACCCACGGCCGCGGCGCCCCGGTCTGCCAGCGAGCGGGTCGTGTCTGCGAGGATGGGTCGGATCATCTCGTCCTGGACCCACGTCTCCAGCGCGGCGCGCCCCTGGGTGTCGAGCCTGGTGCGCGCCGTCTCGATTCGGAAGACGCCCACCCCGACGAGCAGAGCCAGAGCGAGCGCCGCCTTCCAGCCGGTGAGCGTCATCTTCGTTCCTGCCACGTCGCCTCCTCCTACTTCGCTTCCCTGACCAGGCCGTCCACGAGCCAGTCGGCCACGGCCTGGCGATTCCTCGCCCGGGTCAGCCGTTGCTGGTCCAGCGAGTTGCGGATGTTGCCCAGCTCGACGAGGACGGCTACCGGTCGGGTGTGCCGCAGCACGTACAGGTTCCGGACGTCGATGGTGCCGTCGTAGCCCCGCCCCGGTTGCACCCGGGCGTACTGGTGGCGGAACGCGGCCCGGAGGCTACGGGCCATGCGACCTCCCCGCCGGCTGGCCACCAGGAAGTGGACGTCGATCTGCGGCTTCCTCCTGGAGCCCCGCGCGTCCACGTGGACGGACAGCACGCGCTGGGGGGTGGCCGCGCCGCCGTTGTCGGCGTACAGGCGATTGACGATGCGGACGCGGTCGCGCAGCCGCGCGAGCTGGCTCAGGGAAATCCGTCCGCCTCCCAGGTAGCGTTCGTCGTGGTCCAGGGGGAACCGGCTCCCGTCGCGGATTCCGTCGTCCGGGTCCTGGACGACCAGGTAGACCGTGGCCCCCTCCTCCAGGAGCCGCCGGGCCAATCGCAGCGAGACGTCGTAGGCGATCTCGTCCTCGGGGAGCCGCCGGCCGGCGTACCGTCCGACGGTTCCCGGGTCGGGGCCGCCGTGTCCGCTCACGATGTAGTAGATGCGGCCTGAAAGGCGGTCCGACTCGCGCTCGACCCTCTCGTACTCCGATCCGAAGATGGGGAACGTGCCCACGCGGGAGCCACCGGCCGGAACGGTGTAGGAACGGCCCGCGAGGAGCCCGTCGCCATGGATGAGGCGGCCACGGTTGCGGCGCTTGAATGCCTCGATGGCGGCCGGCGTCGGCTGGACGCCGGCCCGCTGGAGGAGGTCCCAGATGCCGTCGCCCCGCGCGGCCTCCAGGGTCGTGATGCTGTCGACGGCGGCCGCGTCCTCGAGGGTGAGGGCGCGGGAGGCGGGCTGAGCGGCCACGGGGCACGGGGCGGCCACGAACGCCAGGGCCGCCACGACGGTACAGCGCGCCCGCACCCGGGCGCGGGCTCTCAGGTAGCTCGCCATGCCTTCCGCTCCCGGAACGGAGGTGATGGCGAATGGGGGGGACACACCAAGCCTAAATGGCGTCACGACGCCAGGTCAAGGTGAGGGTATCTTCCGTACGCGGTGGAGCAGGAAGATCAGGAGGTCGAGCGTGCCACGCATGAACTCACGCGAACGCAGGATCGCCCTTCGCGACGGGCTCAGCGTCCGCGTCGTCGAGCGCCTGACGGACGGGACGGCGCTCCCGGTCCTCCTCCTGCACGGCTTCACCGGCTCGGTGGAGGCGTGGGGGGAGGAGCTGCTGGAGGGGATTGCGGCGACCGGACGCCGGGTCGTGGCGGTCGACCTGCTCGGTCACGGCCGGAGCGACGTCCCCGCGGAGCCGTCGCGCTACGCCATGGAGAGGCAGCTCGACGACCTCGAGGAGGTTTTGGACGCGCTGGGGCTTGAGCGGGCGGTGTGGGCCGGCTATTCCATGGGGGCGCGGCTGGCCCTGGGAGGCGCCGTGCTTCGGCCCCGGCGCGTGGCGGCGCTGGTGTTGGAGAGCGGTTCGCCGGGGCTGGCCACCGGGCCCGAGAGGCGGGCGCGGCGGGCGGCCGACGAGGCGCTGGCCGCCCGGCTCGAGGAGGCGGAGCCGGAGGCGATGACCCGCTTCGTGGACGAGTGGATGGAGCAGCCCCTGTTCGAGACGCAGCGGCGGCTCCCCGCGGACGTGCGCAAGCGACAGCGGCGTCGGCGGCTGGCCGCCCATCCCCGGGGCCTGGCGGGGGCCCTGAGGGGGCTCGGCACCGGCGCCCAGCCGTCCCTGTGGGAGCGCCTGCCCGAGGTCGAGGTGCCGGCCCTCCTCCTCACGGGCCGCCTGGACGTGAATTTCGAGGCCGTCGCCGACCGCATGGCCGAGCGCATGTCGGCCCCGGTTCGCGCTTCCGTGCCCGACGCCGGGCACGCCGTGCACCTGGAGCGGCCCCGATCGTGGCTGGCGCGGGTGAAGGCCTTCCTGGCGGAGGCGGAGGCCGACGCCGACGCCGAATGAGGCCGACGCGGGCGCCCAGGTTGAGGTGCCACGGCCATGGCCGCCCCGACACCGAGACTCGAAGGAGACGAAGGACCTCATGGACGTGAAGCTCACTGGGCAGGTCAAGCAGGTGCTGGAGGAGCAGTCGGGCGAGGGGCGGAACGGCCCGTGGCGCAAGCAGGAATTCATCCTGGAGACGGAGGGCGACTACCCGAAGGAGGTCTGCATCGTCCAGTGGGGCGAGAAGATCGAGGAGCTGGGCGTGAAGGAGGGCGAGCGTCTCACCGTCCACGTGGACATCCAGAGCCGAGAATACGGGGGCCGGTGGTACACCGACGTGAAGGCGTGGAAGGTGGAGCGCGAGGCGGGTGCCGCCCCCTCCGGGCCGCCGCCCGCCGAAGAGCCGTTTCCGGCGCCGTCCGACCCCGGGGCTCTCGACGACGACTTGCCGTTCTGAGGTCGGCCCGGAAATCCGACTCCGGCGTCGTGGCTCGGCACGTGGCGCCCGGAGGGCCCCACGGGCGGCCACGCGACTTCCCTGCTAGCCCGGGATGATCCCATGAGACGGATCTGGCTCGCACTCGTCGCCCTCGTCCTCCTCCCGGCCTGCGGCTCGGGTGGGCGAGGCACCGATTCGGCGCCCGATACGACGCTCGCGGCCGGCGCCCGCACGGACACCCTCCTCGCCGTGAATGGGACGCACCTGTGGGTGCACCGGGAGGGGGCGGGCGATCCCATCCTCGTCGTGCACGGCGGGCCGGTGCTCGATCACGGCTATCTGGTCGCACCCCTGCGCCCGTTTGCGGCCGACCACGAGCTCGTGTTCTACGACCAGCGTCTGAGCGGACGCTCCGACGGGACGGTGGACAGCGCCTCGGTGACCCTCCGGAACTTCGTCCAGGACATCGAGGCGCTCCGGACCGAGCTCGGGCTCGGTAAGATCGACCTCCTGGCCCACTCCTGGGGTGGGCTCCTGGCCATGGAGTACGCGCTCGAGCATCCGTCCAGCCTCCGGTCGCTCGTGCTCGTGAGCCCCATGCCCCCGTCCTCGGCGCTGTGGCAGGAGGAGCAGAGAGCGGCGGCCGCGGCCCTCCAGCCGAAGGACACGGCGGGGATGGGAGCGCTGCGCGCCTCGGCCGCGTATCGGGAGGGGGAGCCCCGGTCGATCGAGCGCATGCTCCAGCTCTCCTTCCGGAGCGAGCTCGCCGACCCGGCCGTGGCGGCCTCCCTCCACTTCCACATCGAGCCGGACTACCGGGAGCGCTCGCGACAGTTCGGGCTCCTGATCCCCGATCTCTCGACCTACGACTTCACCTCCCGGCTCCAGGAGCTTCGCGTGCCGACGCTCGTGGTGTTCGGCGCCGAGGAGACGGGAGCCCGGCGGGAGGCCGACACGCTGCGGGCGCTCCTCCCCCGCGCCGAGATCGAGGTGATCCCGGGGGCGGGCCACTTCTCCTTCCTGGAGCGACCGGAGGTGTTCCGGGGGATCGTGCGCCGCTTCCTGCGCGACGGTCCTCCCGCGGACCCGCGCTGATGCGCTAGGACGTGGGAGCGGGCTCCCCGGCGCCGGTCTCCGCGAGCCGCTCCCACAGCCGGGCCCAGGCCTCCAGCCCCTCGTGCAGCCGGCGCACTCGGAAGAACTCGTTGGGGGCGTGGAAGTCCTCGTCCGCGGTGGAGAAGGAGAAGAACAGGGTGCGGAGCCCCATGTGCCGCTCGAACAGCTCCGAGATCGGCACGGTGCTCCCCACCCGAACGAGCAGGGGCTCGACGCCGTAGACGTCGGAGAGCGCCCGCCGGGCCGCCCGCACCACGAAGTGGTCGGGCTCGATGCGGGCGGCGCCGGCGCGGCCCGCGCCGGGCGTGACCGTGAGCCGCACCCCGGCGGGCACGCGGGACTCCAGGTGGCGGGCCACCAGAGCCACGATCTCGTCCGGGTCCTGGTCGTGCACCAGGCGGCAGGTGAGCTTGGCGTGCGCCGCGGCCGGGATCACGGTCTTGCCGCCCGGCCCCTGGTAGCCGCCCCACATGCCGTTCACCTCGAGCGTGGGACGGATCCACTGGCGCTCGAGCGTGGAGTAGCCGGCCTCGCCGACCGCCGCCGGCGCGCCCAGCTCGGCCAGGTAGGCCGCCTCGTCGAAAGGCATGGCCCGGATGGCCTCGCGCTCGGCCGCGGGGACGTCGCGCACCCGGTCGTAGAAGCCCTCGACGGCCACCCGGCCGTCCGGGGCGTGCAGGCCGGCCACGAGCTCGGCCATGGCGTGCAGCGGGTTGGCGATCCCGCCCCCGTGCCGTCCCGAGTGGAGGTCCTTGGCGGCGCCGGTGAGCATGAACTCGAGCGCGGCCACGCCGCGGCTCCCGAGGACGAGCGATGGCTCGTCCGGTCGCCACATGGCCCCGTCCGCCGACAGTACGGCGTCGGCCGCCAGGAGGCTCCGGTGCTCGCCGATGAACGCGTCCAGGCTGGGGCTGCCGACCTCCTCCTCGCCCTCGAACATGAACTTCACGTTCACGGGGAGCGCGCCGTCCGTCTGGAAGAAGGAGCGGGCCACCTCGATCGGGATGAGCATCGGGCCCTTGTCGTCGGACACGCCCCGCGCGTAGAGCCGGCCGTCGCGCAGGGTGGGCGTGAACGGCGGGCTCTCCCACCGCTCGACGGGATCCTCCGGCTGCACGTCGTAGTGCCCGTACACGAGCAGGGTGGGCTTGCCGGGCGCGCCGAGCCACTCGCCGTACACCACCGGCTGGCCCTCCGTCTCGATCAGCCGCGCCGACAGGGGGCCCGCCGACGCCAGCCGGCCGGCCACCCAGCGCGCTGCCTCACGCATGTGCGCGGCGCGGACCGGGTCGGCGCCCACGCTCGGGATCGACGCGAACTCGATGAGCTCCTCCAGGACCTCGTCGTGGCGCGAACGCAGGTGAGCGAGCACGTCCTCCAGCGCCATCACTTTCCTCCGTCGATCGACAGCACCTGTCCGGTGATCCACCCGGCCTCGTCGGAGGCGAAGAACAGGACGCCGTGGGCGATGTCCTCGGGGGTGCCGAGCCGCTTGAGCGCGATCCTCTCGACCAGCGCCCGCTGCCCGTCCTCGCCGTAGGACTGCCACTGCCGCTCGGTGGTCGGGTTTGAGCGCACGAAGCCCGGGGCGATGTTGTTGACGGTGATGCCCCACGGCCCGAGCTCGTGGGCGAGCTGGCGGGTGAGGCCGATCTGGGCGGCCTTGGCGGACGCGTAGGCCTGGATGCCGGTGAGGCTCACGCCGAGGCCGGCGCCGCTCGAGATGTTGATGATGCGCCCCCGGCCCGCGGCCTTCATGCCGGGCGCGACGGCCTGGGAGAACCAGAACGCGCCGTCCACGTTGACCTCGAAGATCGCCTTCCACTCGGCGGGCGAGACCTCCTCGAGCGGCCGGCCCACCTGGCCGAGGACGCCCCCGGCGTCGTTGACCAGGACGTCTACCCGCCCGTCCGCGGCGAGCACCTCGCCGACGAAAGCCTCCACGGCGTCCGGGTCGGAGACGTCGACCACCCGGCCCTCGCAGCGCCCACCGGCCCCGGCGCACAAGCGGGCCGTCTCGGCGAGCTCGTCCCCGAGGATGTCGCAGGCCCACACGCTCGCCCCCCGCCGGGCGAAGGCCAGGGCGATCGCCCGCCCGAAGCCGTGCGCGGCGCCGGTGACGACCGCCGTGCGGCCCGTGAAGTCGTAGGTCACGTCGGCGTCTCCCCGGAGCTCGCGGGTCGGACCTGTCCGCGGATCGGCGCGGCGGCGTCCAGCGCGTCGAGCGCGTCCTGAGACTGCGAACGCGCGCCGGTCTCGATCTCGTGGATGAGCTGGACCAGCCGGGCGGTGAGCGGCGTGTGGATGCCGGCCTCGGCTCCGAGGCGCACCACGACGCCGAGCTGCGCGTCGACCTCGGTCGGACGCTCGCGGACCGCCAGGTCGCGCCAGATGCCGCTGTGCGTCTTGGCCGAGCGGCGGTTGAAGGCCACCAGGGCGTCGAGCGACGCCCCGGCGGCGCCGGGGTCGGCCGAGGGCAGGTAGGCGGCCGGATCGAAGCCGTCGAACGGCTCGGGCGTCACGCCGCGGGCCGCGGCCACGGCCAGCACCTCGCGGGCCAGCGCCACGTACAGGCCGCGTCGCTCGGGACGCGCCAGCGCGTCGGCGATGGAGTCGTTCGTGAGGGCGGTCGCGAACAGCATGGCGCCGTAGGCCTCCTTGCCCCACAGGTAGCCCCACAGGTTGGACGTCACGATCGCGCGCTCGTCGAAGTCGGCCCACGCGTCCCGCAGGGCGCGGACGCGCGGCGTCGTCCGGCCGTCGATCTCCCCCAGTACAACCGCGCCCCGTCCGCCGTAGTGGACCACGCCGGGCTGCAGGTAGTCCGCCCCGAAGTTCACGAAGGCCCCCACCGTCCGCGCGGCGCCCGCGGCCTCCGCGATCTCGAGCTCGTTGAGCCCGTTCTGCGCGGAGACGACGCAGCCCGAGGGGGTCAGGTGCGGGAGTAGCATCGGGAGGGCATCCCCGGTGTGGTGCGCCTTGGTGGCGAGCACGACCGTCTCCCACGCGCCGTCCACCTCCGCGGGCGTGAACGCGGGCGGCCGCGCCACGAACTCGGCGATCGGCCCCGTGATGCGCAGCCCGTCCGCCTCGATAGCGGCCACGTGGTCCTCGGCCACGTCGACGAGCGTGACGTCGTGGCCGGCCCGGGCCAGGAAGGCGCCCAGGGTGCCGCCGATGGCGCCGGCGCCCCACACCAGGAAGCG
>Ga0315556_1000016_pt1 | contig 71973 bp, 72 predicted proteins | sample SalMarSW160310MG_FD_202112 | JGI IMG/M metagenome (GOLD analysis project Ga0315556, IMG submission 202112) | Salt marsh sediment microbial communities from the Plum Island Ecosystem LTER, Massachusetts, United States - Salt Marsh Sediment SW1603-10 ...
ATTCTTGTCATCATTCTAGGCGCCGACCGAAGCATACCGTCTCCCCCCGGGATGCACTGGACGACGGCAAGTCTACCACCGGCCCACGTGAATGCCTGCCCCTCGGGGCAAGGCGGGTCAACCCTCGAAAAACTCCTTCACCTTCTCCAGCCAGGACTTGCTGCGAGGGTTATGACGGGCCGTGTCTTCCAGGCTGATCGCGTCGAACTCGCGCAACAGCTCCCGCTGCCGCTCCGTGAGCTTGACCGGGGTCTCGACCACCACGTGGCAGAACAGGTCTCCCGCGCTGCGGCTGCGCACGCCGACGATGCCCTTGCCGCGCAGGCGAAAGACCTTGCCGCTTTGCGTTTCCGCCGGGACCTTGATGCGGGCCGACCCGTCGAGGGTCGGGATCTCGATCTCGCCGCCGAGCGCCGCAGTGGCGAACGAGACCGGCATCTCGCAGTGCAGGTCGTCGTGGTCGCGCTGGAACACCGGGTGCTGCTTGATCTGGACCTGGACGTAGAGGTCGCCCGGCGGGCCGCCGTTGACGCCCGGTTCGCCCTCGCCCGAGAGGCGGACGCGGTCGCCCTCGTCGACGCCTGCCGGGATCTTCACCGACAGGGTCTTCTGCAGCTTGACGCGGCCCGACCCGCCGCAGGTGCCGCAGGGATGCGGGATGATCTTGCCGCTGCCGTGGCAGCGCGGGCAGGTCTGGGCGATCGAGAACGGGCCTTGCGAGATGCGAACCTGGCCCGCGCCGTGGCAGGTGGGGCAGGTCTGGGCCTGAGTGCCCTTGCGCGCGCCGCTGCCGCCGCAGGTTTCGCACTCGGCAATGCCGGGAATGCGAATCTTGGTCTCGAAGCCGTGCGCCGCCTGCTCGAGCGTGATCTGCAGGTTGTAGCGCAGGTCAGCGCCGCGGTAGACGGTGGAGCGCCCGCCGCGCTGGCTGCCGAAAATCTCACCGAAAATGTCGCTGAAGATGTCGCCGAATCCGGCCGGGCCGCCCGCGCCGCCCTGCGGGTTCACGCCCGCGTGTCCGAACTGGTCGTAGGCGGCGCGTTTCTCGGCGATCATGAGCACTTCATAGGCTTCGTTGGCCTCCTTGAAGTGCTCCTCTGCCTTCGGATTGTCCGGATTGCGGTCCGGATGCCACTTCATGGCGAGCCTGCGGTAGGCCTTCTTGATTTCCTCTTCGCTCGCGTCGCGGTTGACGCCCAGAACTTCGTAGTAGTCGCGTTTCGCCATTTCCCTTCCCAGACGCCGAACGGGCGGCAGGCTTTCGCCGCCGCCCGTCTGCGCTTAACCGCGGCCGACGCTCAGCCGGCCTTTTTGTCCTTGACTTCGGTGAACTCGGCGTCGACGACGTTGCTGTCGTCTTTCTTCTCGCCTTCCTGCTCGCTCGCCGCTCCGGCCCCTCCGGCTGCGCCGTGCGCCGCCTGTTCGTCGGCGTACATCTTCTCGCCGAGCTTCTGCGACGCCTGCGCCAGCGACTGCGACCTGGCCTCGATCTGCGCCTTGTCGCCCGATTTGACCGCTTCCTCGGCTTCCTTCAGCGCGGCCTCGATTTTTTCCTTCTCGCCGGCTTCCAGCTTGTCGCCGTAGTCGGCGAGCGACTTCTTGACCGAGTGTACCAGCGCCTCGCACTGGTTGCGCGCGTTGACGAGCTCGAGCGCCTTCTTGTCTTCTTCGGCGTGCGCTTCGGCGTCTTTCACCATGCGCTGGATCTCATCCTCGTTCAGCCCGGAGCTGGCCTGGATCTTGATCTTGGCTTCCTTGCCGGTCGCCTTGTCCTTGGCCGAAACGTGCAGGATGCCGTTGGCGTCGATGTCGAAGGTGACATCGATCTGCGGCATGCCGCGCGGCGCCGGCGCGATATCGGTGAGGTTGAACTGGCCCAGGCTCTTGTTGCCCGACGCGACGTCGCGCTCGCCCTGCAGCACGTGAATCGTCACCGCGGTCTGATTGTCGTCCGCGGTCGAGAATACCTGGTTCGCCTTGGTCGGAACGGTGGTGTTCTTGTTAATGAGCTTGGTCATCACGCCGCCGAGGGTCTCGATACCGAGCGACAGCGGGGTGACGTCGAGCAGCAGCACGTCCTTGACGTCGCCCTTGAGCACGCCGGCCTGGATCGCGGCGCCGACCGCGACCGCCTCGTCCGGGTTGACGTCCTTCCTCGGCTCTTTGCCGAAGAACTCGCGCACCCTGTCCTGCACCTTCGGCATGCGCGTCATGCCGCCGACCAGGATCACGTCGTCGATGTCGGAAACCTTCACCCCCGCGTCCTTGACCGCGATGCGGCAAGGCTCGATGGTGCGCTGTATCAGCTCGTCCACCAGCGACTCGAACTTGGCGCGGGTGATCTTCATCGTCAGGTGCTTGGGACCGGAAGCGTCCGCCGTGATGTACGGCAGGTTGATCTCGGTCTGCTGCGAGGACGAGAGCTCGATCTTCGCCTTCTCGGCGGACTCCTTGAGCCGCTGCAGCGCGAGCACGTCCTTCGACAGGTCGACGCCCTGGTCCTTCTTGAACTCGGTGACGATGTAGTCGATCAGGCGCTGGTCGAAGTCCTCGCCGCCGAGGAAGGTATCGCCGTTGGTCGACAGCACCTCGAACTGCTTCTCGCCGTCGACGTCCGCGATCTCGATGATCGAGATGTCGAAGGTGCCGCCGCCGAGGTCGAACACCGCGATTTTGCTGTCCTTCTTGCCCTGCTTGTCGAGGCCGTAGGCGAGCGCCGCCGCGGTGGGCTCGTTGATGATGCGCTTGACGTCGAGGCCCGCGATGCGGCCGGCGTCCTTGGTCGCCTGGCGCTGATGGTCGTTGAAGTAGGCCGGCACGGTGATCACCGCCTCGGTTACCGCTTCGCCGAGATAGTCCTCGGCGGTCCGCTTCATCTTGCGCAGCGTCTCGGCGGAGACCTGCTGCGGCGCGATCTTCTTGCCCCGCACCTCGACCCAGGCGTCGCCGTTGTCGGCCTTGACGATCTTGAAGGGCATCAGGGTAATGTCCTTCTGCACTTCCTTTTCCTCGAAGCGGCGCCCGATCAGGCGCTTCACCGCGAAAAGGGTGTTCTTGGCGTTCGTCACCGCCTGGCGCTTGGCCGGCGCGCCGGTCAGGATCTCGCTCTCTTCGGTGTACGCCACGATCGACGGCGTGGTGCGCGCGCCTTCGGAGTTCTCGATCACCTTGGGCTTGCCGCCCTCCATGATCGCGACGCATGAGTTGGTGGTGCCGAGGTCGATGCCGATGATCTTTGCCATATCAGTATCCCTGTCTGGGTGCGTTCCGAATGATTGCTAAGCTGATGTACTAAATGGGGTTTATGCCGCGCCTTTTCAAGCGTCGTTTGCGGGGCGCGGCTTGGCCACGGTAACCAGGGCCGGGCGGACGACCCGCTCGTGCAGGCGCCAGCCGCGCTGCAGCACGGCGACCACGCTGTTGGGCTCGGCGTCGGATTCGACCGCGACCATCGCCTGGTGCCAGTTGGGATCGAACTTCGCCCCCGCCGCGGGTGCGATGTCGATCACGCCAGCCTTCTCGAGCACGCCGCGCAGCTGCTTCAGGGTCAGCTCGATGCCGCTCTTGATCGCCTCCGGCGCGGCCTCCGCCGCGCCGAGCGCGGCCTCGAGGCTGTCGACGACCGGGAGCAGGGACTCGACGAAGCGCTCAAGGGCGAACTTGTGCGCGTTGGCGACCTCCGCTGCCGCGCGCTTGCGCACGTTTTCGGCCTCGGCCAGCGCCCGCAGGGCGGCATCGCGCTGCTCGTCGATGCACGCCTGGGCCTCGGCGAGCTGCTCTTCGAGCGGCTTCGCCTCCGGCAGTTCGGCCGGGGCAGAGCCCTGGGGCTCGGGGGGGTGGGGATTCGGGGTCGGCTCTGACATTCCGTTATCTTCCGGCTCCATTGGCAACCCCTTGAATTTGGGGCTGGCGTGGGGCGATTCAAGGGGGCCGCGGTTCGCATGCCAAAATGCCCCCTGTGCAAGATGCCGTTGAAACAGTCGATCTCAGGCGCGAGCCTGACAGCCGGTTGGCGCTCGCAGCCCTCGCCGCGGTGCGCGAGCTGCGCCCGGGGCGCGCGCTACGCTTGCTTACCCGCGACGATCCGGCGCTGCTGCTGCGCAGCCTCAATCTGCAGCTGCGCGACGCGCTGGCCTGGGACGGTGCCGCCCGCGCCGAGGGGTGGGAGGCGACGGTCAGGCTCGCCCTCGACACGCCGGCGGTGGACGCGCTCGACGCGCTGACGCGCGACCACCGTCGGCTCGACGAGCTTCTCGGGCGCGCGCTGCGGCGCCTGAACGCGGGGGACCCGGCGAGCGCGAGGCCGATGCTGGAACTGTTCGCTGCCGGGTTGAGGCGCCACGTCGAGGCGGAGAACCGAATCGTTGCCCCCGAGCTCGGGCCCCAGCCCGCGGTCGAGCCGCTCGAGATCATGCTGCACGAGCACGACCAGCTTCTGCTGCAGCTCGACGAAGTCGAAAAGTGTTTCGCCGAAGCGCCGGCGGGGGGCGCTCCCGAGGCTTGGGAGGTCGAACCCTTGGTCGCCATCCTGTCCGGCACGCTCGCCAAGCACGAGCACCGGGAAGAGGGCAGCCTGTTTCCGCTCTGGGCGGCGCGGCTGGCGCTGCGCCCGGCGGCCGAGCGCCAGGCCTTGCACCAGCGGGTGCGCGACGCGTTGGCGGGCTAGGCCTTCGCCCCCATTGCCGCTGCGCGCTGCATGCGGCGCGCCAGGTCCTGCGGCGCTGGCTCGCGCGGTGCCCAGCCGTACGCCGCGCATATTTCGGCCAAGGCGTCGATCCACTCCGGCGCCTCATTGAGGCAGGGAACGAGCTGGAACTCGCGTCCGCCGTTGGACAGAAAGGCGTGCTTGGCGCCGATCCCGATCTCCTCGAGCGTCTCGAGACAATCCGCGACGAACCCCGGGCAGACCACGTCGACCCGGCGCAGGCCTTCGCGCGCCAGCGCAACGAGGGTTGGTTCGGTGTACGGCTGCAGCCACTCCGCGCGCCCGAAGCGCGACTGGAAGGTCACGGCGTACTCGTCCGCCCCCAGGCCGAGCGCTTGCGCCAGCAGCCGGCCGGTGGCCTGGCACTCGCAGTGATAGGGGTCGCCGCGCTCGAGCGCGAAGCGCGGCAGGCCGTGGAAGCTCATCACCAGTTTCGCGCCGCGCCCGTGCGCCTCCCAGTGCCGCCGCACGCCGGCGGCAAGCGCGGCGATATACCGCGGATGGTCGTGAAAATGCTTGACCAAGCGGAGCTCGGGCACGTTGCGCGTGCGCGCGAGCCAGGCGCAGACCGCGTCGAAGGTGCTCGCACTCGTGCTCGCGGCGTATTGCGGGTACAGCGGCAGCACAAGGATGCGGTCGCAGCCCGCGGCGCGCAATCGATCGAGCGCCGCCGCGATGCTCGGCTCGCCATAGCGCATCGCATGCTCGACCGGCGGCGCTTGCGGTCCGAGCGACTCCGAAAGCAGCTCCGCTTGGCGCGCGGTGTGCACCGCAAGCGGCGAGCCCTCCGGGCTCCAGATCTCGGCGTACTTGCGCGCCGAGCGCGCCGGCCGCAGCGTCAGGATCACCGTGTACAGGATCGGCAGCCAGACTGCGCGCGGGATTTCCACCACGCGCGGGTCGGACAGGAACTCGGCCAGGTAGCGGCGCACCGCGGAAGCGGTCGGCGCCGCCGGGGTGCCGAGGTTGGCCAGCAGGATCCCGTCGCGGGCGGGGCGGTCGTGGTTGAACGCCGGTTCGGGGCGAAACCGGTCCGCCACCCGCCTAGCCCTGGGACAGCGCGCTCGAAAGGAGCTTCGCGGTGACGTCGACGATCGGCACCACGCGGTCGTAGGCCATGCGCGTCGGTCCGATGACGCCCACCGTGCCGACCACCTCGCCGTCCACCTTGTAGGGCGCGGTGACAACGCTCACTTCGTCGGGAGTCGAGAAGCCGGACTCGCCGCCGATGAAGATCTGCACCCCCTGGCCGCGCAGCGACACGTCCAGAATCTGCAACAGCGAGGTTTTCTTCTCAAACAGCTCGAACAGCTGGCGCAGGCGCTTCATGTCCTGCGACAGTTCGCTGACCTCGAGCAGGTTGCGCTCGCCCGAGATCACGTACTCCTCGTTGCCCTCGCTCACCGCCTTGTCGCCCGCTTCGAGCGCGGCGGTCATCAGCATGATCATGTCCTGGCGGATCTCGCGCAACTCCTGGTGCAAGCGCTGGCGCACGTCCTCGAAGTTCTGGCCGGCGTAGTTCTGATTGATGTAGTTGCCCGCCTCGATCAGCTCCGACTGGGAGTGGTCGTGCTCGGTGAACAGGATCCGGTTCTGCACGTCGCCCTCGGGGGTGACCACGATCAGCAGCACCCGCCGCTCCGAGAGCCTGAGGAACTCGATGTGGCGGAAGGCGACCGCGCGCCGGCGCGGGGTCATCACGACGCCCGCGAAGTGCGTCAGCTGCGACAGCAGATTCGACGCCGACTGGATCGCGCGCTGCGGATTGTCGGGGTGAAACTGCCCTTCCAGCCGGTGGATCTCGCCGGATTGAAGCGGCCTGGTGACCAGTAGCGTGTCGACGAAGAAGCGGTAGCCGAGCGGCGTCGGGATGCGTCCCGCCGAAGTGTGCGGGCTGGAGATGAAACCCATCTCCTCCAGATCCGACATGACGTTGCGGATCGTGGCCGGCGAAAGGTCCAGGCCGGAGTACTTGGACAGGGTGCGCGAGCCCACCGGCTGACCCTCGGCGATGTAACGCTCGACCAGAGTCTTCAGCAGGATCTGTGCGCGCTTGTCCAGCATGGGAGCATTCTACATTTCCCGCCGACGCGTGCTGTGGTTAAATCGCCGCCATCATGCCCCTCGCCTTCCGCCGCGTCGCCCTGATCGGCAAGCACCACAGTCCCGAGATTGCGGCCTCCCTGCGCGAGTTGCGCCGGCTGCTCGAGGCGCGGGGCTGCGAGGTGCTGATCGAGAAGGAATCCGGGCCCGCTTTCGGCGACGCGGTGCGCGGGGTCGACTACGAGACCATCGGCGGCGGCGCCGACCTGGCGATAGTGGTCGGCGGCGACGGCACCATGCTTGCGGCGGCGCGCAATCTGGTGCGCCACGGGGTGCCGCTCGCGGGGGTCAACCTGGGCCGCCTCGGGTTCATGACCGACATCGCCCTGAAAGACATGCCGGCCTCGATCGGCGCCATCCTCGACGGCCGCTACCTGCTCGAGGAGCGGGCCCTGCTCGAGGCCGAGATCCGGCGTGACGGCGAGCTTCTGCAGCGCACCCTGGCGCTCAACGAGGCGGTGGTGGGCAAGGGCTCCCAGGGCAGGCTGATCGAGTTCGAGCTGTACATCGACGGCGAGTACGTCTACACCCTGCGCGCCGACGGCGTCATCGTCGCGACGCCGACCGGGTCGACTGCGTACGCGCTGTCGGCCCAGGGCCCGATTCTGCATCCGGGGGTCGGCGCGTTCGCGCTGGTGCCGCTCAATCCGCACACGCTTTCGGCACGGCCGGTGAGCGTGAGCGACCGCAGCGTGATCGAGATCGTTCTGGTGCGGGCGCTCGACGCGCGGGCGCATTTCGACGGCTACGCGCTGGCCGACATGGCGCAGGGCGACCGCCTGGTGCTGCGCCGCTCGGCGCAGGCGGTGCGCTTCGTCCATCCGCCGGGCTACAGCTACTTCGTCATGCTGCGCGAGAAGCTGCGCTGGAGCGAGGCGGTGGACAAGGGCCGCGACCCCGGCGATCCAGACTGAGCCGCGATGCTGCGCGCCCTGGGCATCCGCGATTTCGTCATCGTGCAGCGAGTTGAAATCGAATTCGGCGCCGGCTTCACGGTGCTGACCGGGGAGACCGGCGCGGGCAAGTCCATCCTGGTCGACGCGATCGAGCTGCTGATGGGAGGGCGTGCCGACGCTGCTACCGTGCGCGAGGGCGCCGAGCGGGCCGAGTTGTCGGCGGAATTCGATCTCGACGCCGGGGCGCCGCTCGCCGCCTGGCTCGCCGAGCGCGAGCTGGAGGGCGACCCCGGATGCCTCATCCTCAGGCGCAGCGTCGACCCCGCAGGCCGCTCGCGCTGCTTCATCAACGGTCATGCGGCAACCCTGACGCAGCTGCGTGAAGCGGGCGAGTACCTGGTGGACATCCACGGCCAGCACGCGCACCAGTCGCTGTTGCGCGCGAGCGCACAGCGCCAGCTGCTCGACGCGCACGCGGGCGCCGAAGCGCTGGCGCGCGAAACGGCCGAGGCGTTCCGGGCCTGGAAACGGCTCGAGGCACTGGCGGCCGAGGCTCAGGCCCAGTTCGCGCAGCGCGAGGCCGAGCGCGCGGATTTGCAGGACAAGGTCGACGAATTGGCCAGGCTCGGGCCGCGCGAAGGCGAATGGGACCGGCTCTCGGCCGAGCACGCGCGGCTCGCCCATGGCTCGGCCCTGCTCGAAGGCGCGCAGTCATCGCTCGAGGCACTGTCGGAGGCCGAGGGCGCGAGCCTGCCGCAGCTCGCGGCGGTGATCGGCCGTCTGCGCGCGCTGTCCGCGCACGATGCGCAGCTCGTGCCCGTGGTCGAGGGACTCGAATCCGCCGCGGCGCAGGAGGGGGAGGCGCTGCGCGAGCTGCGCCGCTACGCCTCGCGCATCGAGCTCGATCCGCAGGCGCTGCGCGAAACGGAGTCGCGCATCGAGGCGCTGCACGCGGCGGGGCGCAAATTCCGCGTCCGCCCGGCCGAGCTGGTGAGCCTGGCGGGCGAGTTGCAGGCGCGACTGGCGGAGCTGGACCTGGCAGTGGACCCGGAAGCCTTGCGGCGCGAGGTCGGCGCGGCGCGCGAGCGCTTCGGCGCGGCGGCGAAAAAGCTCTCAGCGCGGCGCAAGAGCGCCGCCCAGGCGCTGTCGAAAGCGGTCAGCGAAGGGATGCAGCAGCTTGCCATGAGCGGCGGGCGCTTTGCCGTCGCCCTGCGCCCGCTCGATGTCCCCGTAGCTGCCGGAGCGGAGGAGGTCGAATTCGAAGTTTCCTCGCACCCGAGCCTGCCGCTGCGGCCGCTGGCAAAAGTCGCCTCCGGCGGCGAACTGTCGCGCATCAGCCTTGCGCTCCAGCTCGTCGCGAGCAAGGCTTCGCCGGTCGGCGCCCTGGTGTTCGACGAAGTGGACTCGGGCATCGGCGGCGCGGTGGCGGAGACCGTCGGCCGCTCGCTGCGTCGCCTGGGACGCGAGCGACAGGTGCTGTGCGTGACGCATCTGCCCCAGGTCGCCGCGCAGGGCGACCGGCAGTGGACGGTGGTCAAGGCGGGCTCGCGCGGCAAGCTCGGCGTCAGCGTGCAGCAGCTGGAAGGCGCCGCCCGGGTCGAGGAGCTGGCGCGCATGCTGGGCGGCGCGCAGATCACCGCGACCACGCGCCGGCACGCCGCCGAGATGCTGGGCGGCTAGGCGCCGCCGCTGGAGTCGTTCTCGAGCTGCCGCGCCTCTGCGCGGTACTCGCAATCAGGCTTGCTGCAATCCGCGTACAGCGCAAGCGAATGTCCGCGCAGGTCGAAACCTCGATTGCGCGCGATCTCCATTTGCCGCTTTTCGATCTCGGGGTCGTAGAATTCCTCGACCCGGCCGCACTGCAGGCAGACCAGATGGTCGTGATGGCCGCCCTGGTTGAGCTCGAACACCGCCTTGCCGGTCTCGAAGTGCTGGCGCGAAAGCAGGCCCGCCTGCTCGAACTGCGTCAGCACGCGGTAGACCGTCGCCAGCCCGACATCGATGCCCTCGGCGATCAGCTTGCGATAGACGTCTTCGGCCGAGAGATGGCGGACGTCCGTGCTGGTCTCGAACAGCTCCAGGATCTTGCGCCGCGGAAGCGTCGCCTTGAGGCCGATGTCCTTCAGGCTCTGCGCAGTGTTCATCGTCGGGCGGATCCCGCGATATCGATCGTTTATGATATAGCCTTTCGTCTTGCTTGAGAATCGCGCTTCCGTGCTGCTTCCCACTCGCGTGCTCATTGCTGCCGCGGCGCTCGCGCTCGCCGGTTGTAGCCTGCTCGACTCCTTTACGATCGAGATCCAGCAGGGCAACTACGTTTCCCAGGAGATGGTGTCGCAGCTCAAGCCCGGCATGTCCAGGGAGCAGGTGCGCTTCGTGCTGGGCACGCCGCTGCTGACCGACATCTTCCACGCCGACCGCTGGGACTACGTCTATTACCGCAAGATTCCGGGCGGTAAGACCGAGGAGCGCAAGCTGGCCGTGTACTTCAAGGACGGGCAATTGGCCCGGCTCGAGGGGGACGTGGTGGCGGCAAGCGAACGCGAGAAGTTCAAGGAGACGGGCGGGTGAGAATTGCGATCGCGGGCGGCGCGGGGCGCATGGGGCGCGCCCTGGTCGAGGCCGTCCTCGGCGACGCCGAGCTTGAGCTCGCGGCGGTCCTGGAGCGGGCCGGGCACCCGGCGCTGGGACGCGAGGCGGGCGAGCTGGTCGGCCTGCCTTGCAAGGTCGTGCTGAGCGCGGACGTCGCCGCGGCGCTCGCCGCGGCGGACGTGCTGATCGATTTCACGCGTCCCGAGGGCACGCTCGCGCACCTGGAGGCCTGCGCCGGCCTGGGCAGGGCGATGGTGGTCGGCACCACCGGCTTCTCGGCGGCGCAAAAGGCGCGCATCGCCGAAGCGGCGAAGCGAGTCGCGCTGGTGATGGCGCCGAACATGGCGGCGGGAGTGAACGTCACCTTCAAGCTCGCCGAGACGGCGGCCCGGATCCTCGGCGACGGCTACGACGTCGAGATCGTCGAGGCGCACCACCGGCACAAGGTCGACGCGCCTTCGGGCACTGCGCTCAAGCTGGGCGAGGTGGTTGCGCGCGCGCTCGGGCGCAATCTCGCCGACTGCGCGGTGCACGGACGCCGCGGCGAAACCGGTGAGCGCGATCCCAAAGCGATCGGTTTCCATGCCATCCGCGGCGGCGACATCGTCGGCGAGCACAGCGTGATCTTCGCCGGCACCGGCGAGCGGGTCGAGGTTACCGTTCGCTCCTCGAGCCGCATGACCTACGCCCTTGGCGCGCTGCGCGCGGCCAAGTTCCTGCGCGGCAAAAAGACCGGGCTGTTCGACATGTTCGACGTGCTGGGGCTCAATTAGCGCCACGTTGCCGGGGAGGCCCCGGAGCCGGTATAATTCGCTGCTCAAACGAGCGGGAGGGGCGCCAGCCTCTTCCGCTTTTTCGCATCTACTCCTGGAGTTCGTGTTTTGGCCGCTCTCGAACCTGCCGCACTCGTCCTCGCCGACGGGACGGTGTTCCGGGGCCGCGCGGTCGGCGCAAGGGGCCTTGCCGCCGGGGAAGTGGTTTTCAACACCGCGATGACCGGCTACCAGGAAATCCTCACCGACCCGTCGTACTGCCGCCAGATCGTCACCCTGACCTATCCCCATATCGGCAACACGGGTACCAACCCGGAGGACGACGAGTCGGCGCAGGTGTTCGCCGCGGGGCTGGTGGTGCGCGACGTTCCCGCCGCGCACTCCAGCTGGCGCGCGCGCAGCGGCCTGACCGAGTACCTGGTGGCCAACGGCGTGGTCGCCGTCGCCGACATCGACACCCGCCGCCTGACCCGGCTGCTGCGCGAGAAGGGCGCCCAGAACGGCTGCGTGGTCGCCGGCGAGGTCGACATCGACCGGGCCCTGGCCGCGGCGCGGGCTTTTCCCGGCCTGGCCGGGATGGACCTCGCCAAGGTGGTCAGCACCGCCAAGCCGTACCAGTGGCACGAGGGGGCCTGGGCGCTCGGCAAAGGCCATGCCGCGGGCGGCGAGGCGCGTTTTCACGTCGTTGCCTACGACTACGGCATCAAGCGCAACATCCTGCGGCTGCTGGTCGAGCGCGGCGCCCGCGTCAGCGTGTTGCCGGCGCAGGCAAGCGCAAGCGATGCGCTCGCACTGCGGCCCGACGGGGTGTTCCTGTCGAACGGCCCGGGCGACCCGGAGCCGTGCGATTACGCGATCCGGATGATCCGGGAACTGCTTGAAAGAAAAGACCTTCCGCTGTTCGGGATCTGCCTCGGACATCAGCTGATGGCGCTCGCTGCCGGGGCGCGGACGGTGAAGATGAAGTTCGGCCATCACGGCGCCAACCATCCGGTGAAGGACCTCGATACCGGGCAGGTCGTGATCACGAGCCAGAACCACGGCTTCGCGGTCGACGCGCAGACGCTGCCGGCAAGCGTCAGGCCGACGCACGTGTCGCTGTTCGACGGCTCGCTGCAGGGGCTGGCCCACACCGACCGGCCAGCGTTCTGCTTCCAGGGTCACCCCGAGGCAAGCCCGGGCCCGCACGACATCGGCTACCTTTTCGACCGCTTCGCCAAGATGATGAGCGATGCCCAAAAGAGCTGACATCAAGAGCGTGCTGATCATCGGCGCCGGCCCGATCGTCATCGGGCAGGCCTGCGAGTTCGACTATTCCGGCGCGCAGGCGTGCAAGGCGCTGCGCGAGGAAGGCTACCGGGTGGTGCTGGTGAACTCGAACCCGGCCACCATCATGACCGACCCGGGAACCGCGGATGCGACCTATATCGAGCCGATTACCTGGCGGGTGGTGGCGCGGATCATCGAGAAGGAGCGGCCCGACGCGCTGCTGCCGACCATGGGCGGCCAGACCGCGCTCAATTGCGCGCTGGATCTGGCGCGCGAAGGCGTACTGGAAAAATTCGGCGTCGAGCTGATCGGCGCCTCGCGCGAGGCGATCGACAAGGCCGAGGACCGGGAGAAGTTCAAGCGCGCAATGCAGAGGATCGGGCTGGCGTGCCCGCGCTCGTCGCTTGCGCATTCGATGGAGGAGGCGCTGCAGGTTCAGGCCGGAATCGGCTTCCCGGTGGTGATCCGGCCGTCGTTCACGCTCGGCGGCAGCGGCGGCGGCATCGCCTACAACCGCGAGGAGTTCGTCACCATCTGCGAGCGGGGCCTCGAGGCTTCGCCGACGCGCGAGCTGCTGATCGAGGAGTCGGTGCTCGGCTGGAAAGAGTTCGAGATGGAGGTGGTGCGCGACAAGCACGACAACTGCATCATCGTCTGCTCGATCGAGAACCTCGATCCGATGGGCGTCCACACCGGCGACTCGATCACGGTCGCGCCGGCGCAGACGCTCACCGACAAGGAATACCAGATCATGCGCGATGCCTCGATCGCGGTGTTGCGCGAGATCGGGGTCGACACCGGCGGCTCGAACGTGCAGTTCGCGATCAGCCCCGAGGATGGACGGATGCTGGTGATCGAGATGAACCCGCGCGTGTCGCGCTCCTCGGCGCTGGCGTCGAAGGCGACCGGCTTCCCGATCGCCAAGGTCGCCGCCAAGCTCGCGGTCGGCTATTCGCTCGACGAGCTCAAGAACGAGATCACCGGCGGTGCGACGCCCGCCTCCTTCGAGCCGACGATCGACTACGTGGTCACCAAGGTGCCGCGCTTCGCGTTCGAGAAGTTTCCCCAGGCCAACGACCGCCTGACGACTCAGATGAAGTCGGTGGGCGAGGTGATGGCGATCGGGCGCAACTTCCAGGAGTCGTTCCAGAAGGCGCTGCGCGGGCTCGAGGTCGGCGTGGACGGGCTGAACCAGCGCACGACCGACCGCGAGACGATCGAAAAGGAACTGGGCGAACCCGGTCCCGAGCGCATCTGGTACGTCGGCGACGCTTTCGAGAACGGCTTCACGCTGGAGGAGGTGTATCGCCTGACCCGCATCGACTCCTGGTTCCTGGCGCAGATCAAGGAGATCGTCGACCTCGAGATGGAGCTCGACGACCGGCTGCTGACCGAGATCGACGCCGGCACGCTGAGGACGCTCAAGCGCAAGGGATTCTCGGACCGGCGCCTGGCCTACCTGTTCAACACCACGGAGAAGGAAGTGCGCGCGAAGCGGCACGCACTCGGCATACGTCCGGTGTACAAGCGCGTCGACACCTGCGCCGCGGAATTTGCGACCAGCACCGCGTACATGTACTCCACCTACGACGAGGAGTGCGAAGCGGCTCCGAGCGCGCGGCGCAAGGTGATGGTGCTTGGCGGCGGGCCGAACCGGATCGGGCAGGGCATCGAGTTCGACTACTGCTGCGTGCACGCCGCGCTGGCGCTGCGCGAGGACGGCTTCGAGACCATCATGGTCAACTGCAACCCGGAGACCGTGTCCACCGACTACGACACCTCGGATCGGCTGTACTTCGAGCCGCTTACGCTCGAGGACGTGCTCGAGATCGTGGCCAAGGAGAAACCCTTCGGCGTTATCGTGCAATACGGCGGCCAGACGCCGCTCAAGCTGGCGCGCGACCTTGCCGCCGCCGGCGTGCCGATCATCGGCACCAGCGCCGACATGATCGACGCGGCCGAGGATCGCGAGCGTTTCCAGAAGCTGATCGACAGGCTTAAGCTGCGCCAGCCGCCGAACCGCACCGCGCGCTCGGCCGAGGAGGCGATGAAGCTCGCCGACGAGATCGGCTATCCGGTGGTAGTGCGCCCGAGCTACGTTCTCGGCGGGCGGGCGATGGAGATCGTGCACCAGCAGGTCGACCTGCAGCGATATATGGAAAACGCGGTGCGCGCCTCGAACGATTCTCCAGTGCTGCTCGACCGCTACCTGTCGGACGCGATCGAAGTAGACGTCGACTGCGTCGCCGACGGCAAGGAAGTCTTCGTCGGCGGCGTGATGGAGCACGTCGAGCAGGCAGGGGTGCACTCCGGCGACTCCGCCTGCTGCCTGCCGCCGCACTCGCTGTCCGCCGAGATCGAGCGCGAGCTGCGCCGGCAGACCGAGATGCTGGCCCGCGCGCTGGACGTGGTCGGCCTGATGAACGTGCAGTTCGCGATTCAGCGCGACGTGGTCTACGTGCTGGAGGTGAATCCGCGCGCCTCGCGCACCGTGCCATACGTGTCGAAGGCGACCGGGCTGCCGCTGGCCAAGATCGCGGCGCGCTGCATGGTCGGCAAGCCGCTCGCCGCGCAGAACATCGGCGGCACGGCGCGGCCGCCGTATTTCTCGGTCAAGGAAGCGGTGTTCCCGTTCGCCAAGTTCCCGGGCGTCGACACCATCCTCGGCCCCGAGATGAAGTCGACCGGCGAGGTGATGGGCGTCGGCCGTAGCTTCGGCGAGGCTTTCGTCAAGTCCCAGCTCGCCGCGGGCGTGAGGCTGCCGACAGGCGGACGGGCATTCATCAGCGTGCGCGACGGCGACAAGCCCGCCGCCGCGGCGGTGGCGCGAGAGCTTGCGGCGCTGGGGTTCACCATCCTCGCCACCCGGGGCACGGCGAACGCGATTGCCGCGCAGGGCGTTGCGGTGAGCGCGGTGAACAAGGTCGCCGAAGGGCGGCCGCACATCGTCGACATGATCAAGAACGGCGAGGTGAGCTTTATCGTCAACACGGTCGAGGACACGCGCACCGCGATCTCGGACTCGCGCTCTATCCGCACCACGGCGCTGGCGCAGCGGGTCACCTACTACACGACCATTGCGGGGGCCAAGGCTGCGTGCGCAGGCATGAAGCATCTGGCCCAGCTCGAGCCCTACCGGTTGCAGGACTTGCACGCCCAGCTGACGGCGACCGCCAAGGTCGCGTAACATCGGGCCATGGCCAAGACACCGATCACCAAACGTGGCGCCGAGCTGCTGCGCGCCGAACTGCAGCGCCTGAAGACGGTCGAGCGGCCGAGCGTGATCAGCGCGATCGCGGAGGCGCGCGCGCACGGCGATCTTTCGGAGAACGCGGAATACGACGCGGCGCGCGAGCGCCAGGCTTTCGTCGAGGGCCGCATCGCCGAAATCGAGGCCAAGCTGGCCAACGCGCAGATCATTGATCCCAAGCTGCTGGACGCCGAGGGGCGCTGCGTGTTCGGCGCCACCATCGACCTGGAGGAGGTGGGCGGCGAAGCCGTGACCTACCAGATCGTGGGCGAGGACGAGGCCGAGATAAAGGAAGGCCGCATCTCGATCAGCTCTCCGATCGCGCGCGCCCTGATCGGCAAGGACGCGGGAGACGTAGTCGAGGTGCGCACCCCGGGCGGCGTGAAGCGCTACGAGATCGTCGACGTTCACTACGTCTAGCGCCGTGCGGCGGATCAGGGGCGGTGGCCAAATCCAGTAAAGCCTGGCTCCACCGCCACGTCAGCGATGCCTACGTGCGTCAGGCCAAGGCGGCCGGCTATCGCTCGCGCGCGGCCTACAAGCTGCTGGAAATCGACCAGAAGGACAGGCTTCTGCGGCCCGGAATGAGGGTCCTGGACCTGGGCGCGGCGCCGGGCGGCTGGTCGCAGGTGGCCGCCCGCAAGGTCGGGCCGCGCGGGCGCGTGGTGGCGATTGATCTGCTTGAAATCGCCCCCATTTCACACGTTACGGTGCTTGAGGGCGACGTGCGCGAGCCGCAGGCGCGCGCGGCGGCGCTCGAGGCGCTCGGCGGCGCAGCCGATCTGGTGCTGTGCGACCTGTCGCCTAACCTGTCGGGGATTGCCGGGGTGGACCAGGCCCGCGCGGCCGAATTGGCGGGGTTGGCGCTGGAATTGGCTTGCGAAGTGCTGAAACCATCCGGCGCGCTGCTGGTCAAGGTATTTCAGGGCGAGGCGTTTGACGAAGTGCTGAGCCGGGTCAAGCGGGCGTTTCAGGCGGTGGCGGTGCGCAAGCCCGGCGCGTCGCGCGGCGAGTCGCGCGAGACTTATTTGTTGGCGCGCGGCCCGAAGCCGCGCTGAGGCGGGGAAAGTCCCCTTTTTGCATTGCGGAATAGGCGCTAAAATGATTGATGGACGGGCGCCGCGGCGCGAAGGAGTAAGTCTTTGAACAACATGCTTAAGAACCTGGTCATCTGGCTCGTCATCGGGCTGGTCCTTATGACCGTGTTCAATCAGTTCAACACCCGCCGTGCGGTGCAGTCGCCGATGGAATATTCGCAGTTCCTGGACGAGGTGAAATCGGGCCAGATCGCCAAGGTGACGATCGAGGGGCGGCAGCTCAAGGCGACCACGACCGACGGCAAGCGGGTGGTGAGTTATTCGCCGGGGGACATCTGGCTGGTATCCGACCTGCTCAAGTACGGGGTCAAGATCGAGGCCAAGCCCGAAGAGGAGCCTTCGCTCCTGATGAACATTTTCGTCTCCTGGTTCCCGATGCTGCTGCTGATCGGGGTCTGGATCTTCTTCATGCGCCAGATGCAGGGCGGCGGCCGCGGCGGGGCGTTCTCGTTCGGCAAGTCGCGCGCGCGCATGCTCGACGAGTCGACCAACACGGTCACCTTCGCCGACGTCGCCGGCTGCGAAGAGGCCAAGGAAGACGTCTCCGAACTGGTCGACTTCCTGCGCGACCCGTCCAAGTTCCAGAAGCTGGGCGGACGCATTCCGCGCGGCGTGCTGATGGTCGGGTCTCCCGGGACCGGCAAGACGCTGCTCGCGCGCGCCATCGCAGGCGAGGCGAAAGTGCCTTTCTTCTCGATCTCGGGCTCCGACTTCGTCGAAATGTTCGTCGGCGTCGGCGCCGCCCGGGTGCGCGACATGTTCGAGCAGGCGAAGAAGCACGCGCCGTGCATCGTGTTCATCGACGAGATCGACGCGGTCGGGCGCCAGCGCGGCGCGGGACTCGGCGGCGGCAACGACGAGCGCGAGCAGACGCTCAACCAGCTGCTGGTCGAGATGGACGGCTTCGAGGCCACTGTCGGCGTAATCGTGATCGCGGCCACCAACCGGCCAGATGTCCTCGACCCGGCGCTGCTGCGGCCGGGACGCTTCGACCGCCAGGTGGTGGTGCCGCTGCCCGACATCCGCGGCCGCGAGGAGATCCTCAAGGTCCACATGCGCAAGGTTCCGCTCGCGCCCGACGTCAGGGCCGAGATCATCGCTCGCGGCACCCCCGGCTTCTCGGGCGCCGACCTGGCCAACCTGGTAAACGAGGCGGCGCTGTTCGCCGCGCGCCAGAACAAGCGGCTGGTGGACATGGACGATTTCGAGCGCGCCAAGGACAAGATCATCATGGGCGCCGAGCGGCGCTCCATGGTCATGCACGAAGACGAGCGCCGCAACACTGCTTATCACGAGTCGGGGCACACGGTGGTGGCGAAGCTGCTGCCGAAGACCGATCCGGTGCACAAGGTGACGATCATTCCGCGCGGGCGCGCGCTCGGCGTGACCATGCAGCTGCCCGAGCAGGATCGCTACAGCCAGGACCGCGACCGGCTGCACAGCATCATCGCGGTCCTGTTCGGCGGGCGCATCGCCGAAGAGCTGTTCATGAGCCAGATGACCACCGGCGCTGCAAACGACTTCGAGCGCGCCACCGAGCTTGCGCGGCGCATGGTGACCCAGTGGGGCATGTCGGACGAGCTCGGGCCGATGGTGTACGGCGAGAACGAGGGCGAGGTGTTTCTCGGGCGCTCGATCACCACGCACAAGAACGTTTCGGAAGCGACGCTGCAGAAGGTCGACAGCGAGATCCGTCGCATCATCGATACCCAGTACAAGCTCGCGCGCAAGCTGCTCGAAGACAACCGCGACAAGGTCGAAACCATGGCCCGCTCGCTGCTCGAGTGGGAGACGCTCGACGCCGACCAGATCAACGACATCATGGCCGGCAAGCCACCGCGCCCGCCGAAGGTGACCCCGACCCCGGGTTCGCCCACCAGCGCGGCCAACGACGGCGGCGCGCAGGGCGCCGCGGCGCCCGCGCCGAGCGCGCCAAGCGCGTAACGCAGGCGCAGATGCTCCGTTGCGGCAGGTTCGCGCTGCCGCTCGAGCGCCCGGTACTGATGGGGGTGCTGAACGTCACCCCCGATTCCTTTTCGGACGGCGGACGCTTTCTCGGACGTGACGCGGCCGTGGCGCAGGCGCGGCGCATGCTCGAAGAGGGCGCCGCGATCCTCGACATCGGCGGCGAGTCTTCACGCCCGGGTGCCGATCCGGTCAGCGAGAAAGAGGAACTCGCGCGCGTCCTGCCCGTGCTCGAGGCCCTGTCGGGGGTCGACGCCCCCTTGTCGGTCGACACCCGCCGAACGCGGGTCATGCGCGAGGCGCTGGCCGCCGGCGCCTCGATGATCAACGACATCGATGCCCTGTCCGCCCCCGGCGCGCTCGAAGCCGTGGCCGGCAGCGATTGCGCGGTTTGCCTGATGCACAAGAAGGGCGAACCGGGAAGCATGCAACGCGATCCCCGCTACGACGACGTGGTGCGCGAGGTGAAGGACTACCTCGCCGGCCGTATCGCCGCCGCCGAGGGCGCCGGGATCGAGCGCGCGCGCATCGTCGCCGATGTCGGCTTCGGTTTCGGCAAGGCCCTGCGGCACAACCTCGAGCTTCAGCGGCGGCTGGGAGAGTTCGCCGCGCTCGGGGTGCCCTTGCTGGCCGGCTGGTCGCGCAAGTCCAGCCTCGGGCAGATCACCGGCCGCGTGGTGGGGGAGCGCCTGGCGGCGAGCATCGCGGCCGCATTGCTCGCGGCGCAGGCTGGGGCCAGAATACTGCGGGTTCACGACGTAGCACCCACCCGCGACGCGCTTGCGGTATGGGAGGCTTTCCGGACTGGAGCGACATGAGCAGAAAGCATTTCGGCACCGACGGCGTGCGCGGAACAGTGGGGCGGGCGCCGATGACGGCGGACTTCGTCCTGCGGCTGGGCTACGCCGCGGGCAAGGTGCTCGCAGGCAGCAGCGGCGCCCGCGGCGAGCGCCCCGCAGTGCTGATCGGCAAGGACACGCGCATCTCGGGTTACATGCTCGAGGCTGCGCTGGAAGCGGGCTTCTCGGCCGCGGGCGTGGACGTTCTGCTGTGCGGCCCGTTGCCGACCCCCGGCGTCGCCTACCTGACGCGCGCGCTGCGTCTCTCGGCCGGGCTCGTGATCAGCGCGTCGCACAATCCCTATGCCGACAACGGCATCAAGTTCTTCTCCGGCGACGGCTTCAAGCTGCCGGACGCGGTCGAGCTCGAGATCGAGGCGGCGCTCGAGTCGCCCATGGGCTGCAACGAGTCGGCCGACCTCGGGCGCGCGCGGCGCGTCGACGACGCGGGCGGGCGCTATATCGAGTTCTGCAAATCGACCTTTCCGTCCGAGCTAGACCTCAAGGGCGTGAAGATCGTGGTCGACTGCGCGCACGGTGCGGCCTATGCCGTTGCGCCGCACGTATTCCACGAGCTCGGCGCCGAGGTCGTGCCGATCGGCGTCGCGCCGGACGGCTTCAACATCAACGACGAGTTCGGCGCGACCGCGCCGCAGAAGCTCGCCGCCGCGATCAAGCAAAACCAGGCGCAGCTCGGCGTCGCGCTTGACGGCGACGGCGACCGGCTGGTGGTAGCCGACGCCGAGGGCCGGCTGTACGACGGCGACCAGCTGCTGTACGCAATCATTAGGCATCGCGCCGCGCGCGAGAAGGTGACGGGGGTCGCGGGCACACTGATGACCAACCTCGCGCTCGAGCAGGCGTTCGCGCGCCTGGGCATACCGTTCGCACGCGCCAGGGTGGGGGACCGCTACGTGCTCGAGCTGATGCGCGAGCGCGGCTGGCTGTACGGCGGCGAGAACTCGGGCCACATCATCTGTCTCGGCAAGCACACCACCGGGGACGGCATCGTCTCGGCGCTGCAGGTGCTGAGCGCGATGCGCGACCAGGGCCGCACGCTGGCGGAGCTGACCGCGGACCTTGTCATGTATCCGCAGGTGCTGTTGAACGTGGCGGTGCCGAACGGCTTCGACTGGCGCGCGCACGACGCGATCGCGCAGGCGCTGGCGCAGGGCGAGCGTGCCCTCGACGGCCGCGGGCGCGTGCTGCTCAGGCCTTCCGGCACCGAGCCGGTGCTGCGGGTCATGGTCGAGGGCGAACCGCGCCCGGCGATCGAGGCCGCCGCTCAGTCGATCGCGCAGGCGGTGCGCCGCTGCGCCGGCGGTTGAGCGGCTGCTGTCATGATCCCGTAACATGTCCTTCATATCCTTGCGGCTGTGAATTTCCAACCGCGAGGACTCGTTGACATGCACAAGAAGACGCTGACCGTGGCGCTCGGCTTTGCCGCCGCTGCGCTGGTTTCCACCGCCGCGATGGCGACCGACATCACGGGCGCCGGGGCGACCTTCCCCTATCCGATCTACGCCAAGTGGGCCGACGCGTACAACAAGGCGACCGGCATCGGCATGAACTACCAGTCGATCGGCTCGGGCGGCGGCATCAAGCAGATCAGCGCCAAGACCGTCGATTTCGGCGCCTCGGACAAGCCGTTGAAGCCCGCTGAGCTCGCCAAGGGCGGCCTGATGCAGTTCCCCGCGATCATGGGCGGCGTGGTGCCGGTATTCAACGTCAAGGGCATTGCGACCGGTCGGGTCAAGCTCACCGGCGACATGCTGGCGAACATCTATCTCGGCAAGGTGAAGAAGTGGAACGACCCCGCGATTCAGGCCCTGAATCCCGGCGTCAATCTCCCCAGCCAGGCGATTTCGGTCGTTCATCGCTCCGACGGCTCGGGCACCACGTTCCTCTTCACCAACTATCTGTCCAAAGTCAGCGCCGACTGGAAGTCCACGGTCGGTGAGGGCACTGCGGTGCAGTGGCCCACCGGTGTCGGCGGCAAGGGCAACGAAGGGGTGGCGAACTACGTTGCGCGCATCGCCGGCTCGATCGGCTACGTCGAATATGCGTACGCCAAGCAGAACAAGCTGAGCTACGCGCTGATGGGCAACAAGGACGGCAAGTTCGTGGCCCCCGAGCAGGACGCGTTCAAGGCGGCCGCTGCAGGCGCGGACTGGGCGCATGCGCCCGGCATGTACCTGATCCTGACCGATCAGCCGGGCGCGGGCAGCTGGCCGATCACCGGCGCGTCGTTCATCCTGATGCATACCAAGCAGGACAAGCCGGCGACCGCCAAGCAGGTGCTGAAGTTCTTCGCCTGGTCGTTCGAGAACGGGGACCAGATGGCCGCCACTCTCGACTACGTGCCGATGCCCGACTCGGTCGTCTCGCTGATCGAAACGTCCTGGAAGCAGATCAAGGACGAGTCCGGCAACCCGGTCTATTGACCGGCTCCCGGGGCGCCGCGGCAGGGCCGCGGCGCAGCACAAGGGCAATGGAAAGGGGTGGTCCCGTACCGCCCCTTTTCGTTGATGGAGAGGTTTCAACTAGAATGGGCCGCACCTAACCTCGATGAGCGCCGTCCCCGTGTCTGCACACGGCGTCGAAAACGAAGTCAATATCGCCGTCACCGAGCAGGGTTCCCCTTCGCCGCGGATCCGCTCCTCGGCCTGGATGGACAAGGCCTTCGAGTGGCTGACCAGGGCGTTCGCGATCCTGGTCTTCAGCATTCTCGCCGCGATCCTCGTCTCGCTGCTGATGGGCAGCACGCTGACGCTGCAGAAATACGGACTCAGCTTCATCTGGCGCCAGGACTGGGACCCGGTGCGCGAGGAGTTCGGCGCCCTGGTTCCGATTTACGGCACGCTGATGACCTCGCTGCTGGCGATGGCGATCGGCATACCGGTGAGCTTCGGCATCGCGCTGTTCCTGACCGAGCTCTCGCCCGGCTGGCTCAAGCGCCCGCTCGGCACCGCGATCGAGCTGCTGGCCGCGATTCCCTCGATCATCTACGGCATGTGGGGCCTGTTCGTGCTCTCGCCCCTGGTTCAGTCTCACCTGCAGCCGTTCCTGATCGGCGTCTTCGGCGACGTGCCGCTCATCGGCAAGCTGTTCGAGGGGCCGCCGCTGGGGATCGGCATGATGACCGCCGGCCTGATTCTCTCGATCATGGTGATCCCGTTCATCACGGCGGTGATGCGCGACGTGTTCGAGCTGGTGCCGCCGATGCTCAAGGAGTCGGCCTACGGCCTGGGCGCGACCACCTGGGAGGTCGTGTTCCGCGTCGTGCTGCCCTACACCAGGGTCGGCGTGGTCGGCGGCATCATGCTGGGGCTGGGGCGCGCGCTGGGCGAGACGATGGCGGTCACCTTCGTCATCGGCAACGCGCACCGGCTCTCGGCCTCGCTCATGGCGCCGGGCAACAGCATCGCCTCGGCGCTGGCCAACGAGTTCACCGAGGCGGTCGGCGACCTGTACTTCTCGGCGCTGTTCGAGCTCGGCCTGATTCTGTTCGTCATTACTACCATCGTGCTGGCGCTGTCCAAGCTGATGCTGATGCGCCTGTCGCGTCAGGAAGGCACGCGCACCTGAGCGCCCCGGGATGAGCGACATCAGCGCCTCCAATCCCGTTTACCGCGCGCGCAAGCGCAACAACCGCGTCATGCTTTCGGTTTCGGCGCTGGCGCTCGCGTTCGGGCTGTTCTGGCTGGCGTGGATCCTCGCCACCCTGTTCTACGAAGGCGGCAGCGCGCTCGTCAGGGCGACGCTTTACTACCAGATGACGCCACCGCCCGGCGCCGACGGCGGACTGGCGAATGCGATCGCCGGCAGCCTGCTGATGGTCGTCGTCGGCACCCTGATCGGCACGCCGGTCGGCGTCATGGCCGGCACCTACCTCGCGGAATACGGCAGGAACGGCTGGCTGGCGTCCGCGACCCGCTTTCTCAACGACGTGCTGCTGTCGGCGCCGTCGATCGTGATCGGCCTGTTCGTGTACTCGGTCTACGTCGCCCAGGCGAAGCATTTCTCGGGCTGGGCGGGCAGCATCGCGCTCGGCCTGCTGGTGATCCCGGTCGTGGTCCGCACCACCGACGACATGCTCAAGCTGGTGCCGAGCAGCCTGCGCGAGGCGGCGGCCGCGCTCGGCTGCCCGACCTGGAAGATGATCATGCAGGTGACGTACCGGGCGGCGCGCACCGGGATCGTGACCGGCATCCTGCTGGCGGTGGCGCGCGTCAGCGGGGAGACCGCGCCGCTGCTGTTCACCTCGCTCAACAACCAGTTCTGGTCGCTGAACATGAACGCGCCGATGTCGAATCTCCCTGTTGTGATATTCCAGTTCGCGATGAGCCCCTACGAGGACTGGCAGCGTCTCGCCTGGGGCGGCGCCACCCTGATCACGCTCGCGGTTCTGCTGCTGAACATCGTGGCGCGCGTGCTGTTCAAGAAGACTACCTGACGCAAGGCAGCCCATGGAAACCTCCGCCACCGCCCGCACCCAACCGCCCCGAATCGAAGTCGCCGCCCGATCCGAGCAGGCCGGCGAGACGAGGGCAAAACTCACCGTGCGTAATCTCGACTTCTACTACGGCAGCTACCATGCGCTGAAATCGATCACGATGGACATCGCCGAGCGCCGCGTGACCGCGTTCATCGGCCCGTCGGGTTGCGGCAAGTCGACGCTGCTGCGCGTCTTCAACCGCATGTACTCTCTCTACCCGGAGCAGCGTGCCGAGGGCGAAATCATCATGGATGGCGAGAACCTGCTCGATCCGAAGCGGGACGTGTCGCTGATCCGGGCCAAGATCGGCATGGTGTTCCAGAAGCCGACGCCGTTCCCGATGGCGATCTACGACAACATCGCTTTCGGCGTGCGGTTGTTCGAGAACCTCAACAAGCGCGACATGGACGAGCGCGTCGAGTGGGCGCTGCGCAAGGCGGCGTTGTGGGAGGAGGTCAAGGACATTCTCGGCCAGAGCGGGCACAGCCTCTCGGGCGGGCAGCAGCAGCGGCTGTGCATCGCGCGCGGCATCGCGGTCAAGCCCGAGATCCTGCTGCTCGACGAGCCGACCTCGGCGCTCGATCCGATCTCCACCGCCAAGATCGAGGAGCTGGTGGACGAGCTCAAGCGCGAGTTCACCATCGCCATCGTCACCCACAACATGCAGCAGGCGGCGCGGGTGTCGGACTACACCGCGTACATGTATCTGGGCGAGCTGGTCGAGTTCGACGTCACCGACACGATCTTCATCAAGCCGAAGCAGAAGGCGACCGAGGACTACATCACCGGTCGCTTCGGCTGAGCCGCGCTAGGACGTGCGTGCCCGCAGCTGATCGACGTTCGGGATCGTGATGTAGCGGCCATCGACCCGGATCAGGTCGATCGCCGCGAGGTCGTGCAGGATGCGGGAGAAGTGCTCCTGCGTGAGATTGAGACGCGACGCGATCACTCCTTTGGTCGCGGGCAGCGTGACCCCGACGTGCGGGCGCCGCTCGTCGCCGTCGAGGCGGCTCAGCAGATAGCGGACTACGCGCTCGGTTCCGCTGTGCAGCGTGAGGCTTTCCAGGTCGCTGATGAAGCGATCGAGCCGGTGGCTCAGGCCGGCGATGATACGTCGCGCAAACCCGGGGTGATCCTGCACCGCTGCAAACACCTTGTCCTTTGCGATATGAAGCAGACGGCAGTCCGACACGGTCTCGGCCGAGGTTTTGTGCGGCCGCTCGAGGAATACGGCCGTTTCGCCCAGGGTCTGTCCGGGACCTACCAGTTCGACGACCTTCTCCGCACCGCCGGCGGTGCCGAGCGCGACCTTGACGTGGCCGGATACCACCACGTGGATCCCGCTGCAGGGGTCGCCTGGGCGGTAGAGAGTCGTGCCGCGAGGCACGTCCAGCTGCCCGAATTCCGACTTGATGCACCCCAGCTCTTCATCGTCCAAGCCGTTGAATAGGGGGAGATTCAAGACAAGATCCTCCATCGGCACCGAAGTCCTGCAAAGCATTGAGCCACCCGTTTGTGGGTTAGGTTGTGAGTTCAGGTTGCGCTGCAGCAATAGTGGCCTTGGTCGTGCTGCCGGTACTGACATAGATCAAAGGTTCGTCCGGGCAGCTAACGCCCGACGGCGCCGTTTGATGCAAATCAAAGCGCCTTCCTTGCCGCCCCCTTACATTGCGCTGGCAGTCCCTTGACGTAATAAGCACAACAGCAAACGGCTATAGGGGTTTGGGTGAGCTCGAAAGACTTGGCAACACATCGCGCGGCAGCAAGGCCGAAGCTCCGCGCCTGCCGCTTGCCAGCGGTCCACTCCATCGAATGCCGGTTAGGCAATCAGGATCAGGAAAGGGAGAATGACGATGAAAGACTCTAGATACCTCCTCGCCGCCGCCCTGCAAGGGCTGGTGCTGGCGTTCGGCATCGCCCTGGGGGCGCAGGCCGCGGACGCCGGGTCCAAGGACCTGGTCTTGAGAGGCGACGCGGTTTGCACGACCTGCCATGACGCGGAGTTGACCCCGCATGTGCTCGAGATCGGCAAGACGACGATGGGCACCACGGCCGACCCGCGCACGCCGAGCTGCGTCAGCTGCCACGGCGAGAGCCTCAAGCACCGCGAGGGCGACGGCATGCCCGACCGCACCTTCGGCAAGAACTCGCAAACGCCGATCGAGGCGCGCAACGAGGCCTGCCTGACCTGCCACAAGGGCGGCGAGCGCATCCACTGGACGCGCAGTACGCACCAGAACAACCAGGTGGCCTGCACCTCGTGCCACCAGGTTCACACCCAGCACGACAAGGTGCGCGACCGCAAGACCCAGACCGAGGTCTGCTTCACCTGCCACAAGACGCAGCGCGCGCAAATGCGGCGCCAGTCCCGGCACCCGATCGCGGAAGGCAAGGTCGTCTGTTCCGACTGCCACAACCCGCACGGGACTTCCGGACCGAACCTGCTCCGGCGCGACAGCGTCAACGACACCTGCTACACCTGCCACATGGAGAAGCGCGGGCCGTTCCTCCATTCCCACGAGCCGGTGCAGGAGGACTGCACGATCTGCCACAACCCGCACGGTTCGAGCAACCCGACCCTGCTCAAGGTGCGGCTGCCGTTCCTGTGCCAGACCTGCCACGAGCCGAGCCGGCATCCCGGCACGATGCCCGACCCGACCGCAGTCAGTGGGGCTCTACCCTTCAATACAGGTGGACCCAACTTCAGTACGAATAAGACCGTGATCATGGGACGGGGCTGCGTCCAGTGCCACTCCAACGTTCACGGCAGCAACACGCCCAACAACGACGCTGCAGCGTTCCGTCACTGATCACGCCGAGGGAGAACGAACATGAAAGCATCCAGAAAAGATCCGTTCATCTTGACGGCGGTAGCGGCCGCGCTGCTGCTCGCGTTCGGTCCCGCAATGGCGCAGGACGACGTCGCGCAGCTGACCAAGCCTGAGAGCACAGTCAATGTCGGAGTCGGCTACGTCGACAAGGACAATCAGCGCTTCGGCCAGTACAACGGGCTGACTGACAAAGGGGCCTACGGCATCATCGACTTCAGCCTGAACAAGCGCGACGACAGCACCGGGACCTGGTTCACGCTTCAGGGCCGCAACCTGGGCTTCAAGGATCCGGAGCTGCGGCTCGAGCAGAAACGCCAGGGCGACTGGGGCTACTACATCGACTACACCCGCATCCCGCGCTACGAGCCGTACACCGTTAACACCGGCCTGCAGGGGTTGGGCACCACGTCGCAGACGGTAGTGCCCATCACGCCGGGCGCGGGCGCCGACTACCAGCTGAACACGAAGCGCGACCGCTGGACGCTCGGACTGGAAAAGGCGTACCGCGCATGGAACGTGCAAGTCCGGTACCGCAACGAGGAGAAAGATGGCTCGCAGCTGTTCAGTCAGGGGCGATTCGGCAACTATCCGCGCTTCCTCGCCAAGCCGATCGACTACACGATGCAGCAGATCGACGTCATGGGGGACTACGGCATGGACCGCCTCCAGCTGCGCGTTGGCTACTACGGAAGCATCTTCGACAACCACAACAAGATGCTCATGGCATCGCCTGACACCTCCCCGAACTACTTTGGGGAAACGAGCTTGCCGCCGAACAACCAGTCGCATCAGTTCTACGTCACGGGCGGGTACAACTTCACAGCCGACACGCGCGGCGACTTCAAGCTCTCCTACGGCAGGGCGACTCAGAACGACAGTTGGGCCATCGCGCCGCCGGCGGGCGTCACGGCGACCAGCCTCGACGGCCGGGTCGACACCACGCTGATGCAGGCGGGAGTTTCCGGCCGCGCGACACCCAAGCTCACCTGGCGCGCGGACCTGCGTTACGAGAACCGCGACGACAAGACGCCGCAGGTGGTGAACGCCGGCCTGGAGAGCTACCAGCCGCGCTCGATCGAAAGGACGACCGGCAAGGTCGTCGGGCACTACTCGCTGCCGAACGGGTTCCGCCTCACCGGCGACATCACCTACGATCAGAAGAAGCGCGAGATCCCCGAGGCAACGGTGGTCGACTTCCGCGAGACGGTGAACGAGGCGACCTACCGGGTCGAGTTGCGCCGTGCCGTCTCGCCGACCGTCACGGGTGCCGTCTCGGTGGCGCACAGCAAGCGCGACGGCTCGGACTGGCTGGACAACCGCCTTGATGACCCCACCTTCAATATCATCGCGCCGATCTATACGGCGGACCGCGATCGCAACACCGTGCGGCTGGTGGTGAACTGGATGCCGTCGGACCCGATGTCGGTGAATTTCCGGGCCGACCAATCGCGCGACGACTACACCGGGCGCAACAACGAAACGAACGGGTTCGACGTTGGACCGCGCGAGGGCAAGGCCAGCAATTACTCGGTGGACGCTTCCTACGTGTTCAGCGAAAGCGTGACCGGAACGGCGTGGCTCTCGCACGGCGACACCCGGATGTCGGAGGCCACCTGCCAGGAGCGTTTGGGTGTCGCTCCCAACAACGGCGGAACCTGCCAGCCGGGCGACAATGCGTGGGTTGGCGATGTGAAGAACGTCGCCGACAATTTCGGCCTGGGGTTGCGCGCCAAGGCGACCTCCCGGATCGATGTCGGCGCCGACGTGACCTATGCCAAGGTGCGTGACGAGTACGGCCTGAGCGCGCTCAACGCCACTGCCGCGGGGAATCTCGCCTCACAAGGCCCGCTCCCCGACATCACCACCAAGGTCACCACGCTGAAGTTGTACGGCAAGTACGCGCTCGACCGTATGTCGGGGGTCCGGGTCGACTGGATCTACGACCAGTATCAGACCGACGACTGGACCTGGTCGCGCTGGATCTACGCCGACGGCACCACGGTGCTGCAGGATCCGGACCAGAAGGTCAACTTCGTAGGCGTCACGTACTACTACAAGTTCCACTAAACGCTTCGCCACCCGCTGCAAGGGCTCCCGGCATGCCGGAAGCCCTTTTTTTTTTGCGTTCGCGGTAGGTGATCGCTAGTGGTCTTCGCGGGCGGCAGCGGCGCCGAAGCTCGCGCTCGCGCGGGGTCAAGGCCGCGACCCCAAGTCGATGCAGCGCTCTTGATGTATATCAAGCGCCGGTCTTGCAACCCCCGCATCATGCCGACATCCTTTCGACAGATCACCCGATGGCGAAGTCGGGCGACCCGGCCGCGATCAGGAATCTGGCCGACTGGATCCTGAGCCGCCGAGCGCGGCCCGCCTTAGACCTGGGGAGGTCAAGTGTTCGGCGGATGGTGGCAAGGGCTACGGCAGCGCCACGCGACTCGCGCATGGTGGATCCGTGCCTAAACACATCGTACGACTCGTACTCCTGGTCGTGCTCTTCGGCGCGGTGGCGCTCGCAGCGAGATATTTCTTCGTCGACAAGTCCTACTACGAATACGGGTCCTATCGCGGCAAGGCGGTAACGGAAATTGCACGTGACAAGCCCGTGTACCAGGGCGCGGCATACTGCAAGTCCTGCCACGCCGCGCAAGTCGCCGAATGGTCCAAGGGCGTCCACGACAGCAGCGATACCGGCAGGGTCGTGAAGTGCGAGGTCTGCCACGGCCCGGGCGGCGGGCGCGACCCCGATCCTGGCTATGTCCACGCCGCGACCGGCCCGGTCCACCCCAAGAACCTGAAGCTTACGGTCCCGACCGACACGAGGGCACTCTGCACGCTTTGTCACGAAAAGCTGCCGGCGCGACCGCCGCAGCAGGCGCAGATCGTGATCGAAGACCACGCCGGCACGCAGCAGTGCACTCTCTGTCATAGGCCCCATTCGCCGCGCACAATCGTCGGCGCCCTCGCGCCGCCGACCCATCCGGGCAACGCGGCGGCGGGCAAAGGCAAGGTCAGCGCGTGCGCCGACTGCCACGGCGCCGGTGGCATCAGCATGGACCTTCCCGGTCCCACTCTGGCGGGACAGAACGAGACATACCTCGCCGCGGCGCTCAAGGCGTACAAGAGCGGCAAACTCAGCGACGAGATGATGGCGGCCATAGCCGCCGACATGAACGACAGCGACATCGCGGATGTTGCCGCGTATTTTGCCGCTCTCAAATGCGACGGCGCGCCGAACGCCGCCGAGCTGGCCACAGCCGCGCGCAAGGCCGGGGCGTCGGTGTGCACCGACTGCCACGGGGCGAACGGGATCAGCCCTGGTCGCTTGGCGCCCAACCTGGTCGGTCAATCCAAGGCATATCTCGCCGACGCCCTGAAGGCCTACGCGAGCGGCAAGCGGCCGAGTGGGGTCATGTCCGCGCTTACCAAGGGCATGGGCGACGCCGAGGTGGAGAAGATGGCGGCCTATTACGCCGGCTTCAGTTGCAACTGAGACAGCGCGGAACAAGGGTCCCGTAGGGAGGGCATTCCAAATGGACGAAAAGAAGAAGTTGGAGGAGAGCCAGGCGGCGCGCCGTTCCTTTCTCGGTTATCTCGGAGTTGCGCTCGCCGGTGGCGCCGCCACGGTCGCGGCGGGCGTGCTGCCCAAGGAGACGCAGGCGGCGGCGGACGCCGCTCCGGCGCCGGCGATCCCGAACTATGACTGGAGCAAGCACCAGTGGGCTTTCGGCGTCGATGCCACAAAATGCATCGGTTGTCTGCGCTGCGTCGAAGCGTGCAAGACGGAAAACGAGGTCGCGGGCGATGCTCATCACTTCCGCACCTGGGTCGAGCGCTACGTCTATCTCGACGGCGAGCGCAGCGCGCGCGTCGACAGCCAGGCCGACCCCGTCAACATCGAAGCTTCCGCTTCCGAAGGAAAATATCGATTCGCCAACCGCTACAAGGAGGCGAAGGTCGACAAGGCCTTCTTCGTCCCCAAGCTGTGCAACCAGTGTACCCACCCCCCGTGTGTGCAGGTGTGCCCCGTCGGGGCGACGTTCAAGACCGCCGACGGCGTGGTGGTGATCGACCATACCTATTGCATCGGTTGCCAGTACTGCGTCCAGGCCTGCCCCTACGGCGCCCGCTTCTTCAATGAAGAGCTCAGCGTCACCGACAAGTGCACCTGGTGCTACCACCGCATCACCAAGGGGCTGCTGCCCGCCTGCGTCGAGGTCTGTCCGGTGGGCGCGCGCATCTTCGGCGATCGCAACGACAAGCAGAGCCCGATCAGCGAGTTCATCAGAAACAACCGGGTCAACGTGCTCAGGCCCGATACCGGCAACGCCCCCAACGTCTTCTACGTCGGCATCGACAAGGAGGTGAGGTGATGGACCCGCTTTTCGTGGCCGCGCCATTCACCGGCTATGTCTACCCCAACGAGACCGTATTCCCGTGGGGTCTCATGATCGTCATCTATCCTTATCTCACCGGGCTGGTGGCCGGCGCTTTCACGGTTTCGAGCCTGTACCAGGTATTCGGCCTGCAACGGCTTCGTCCGGTGGCGCATTTCGCCCTGCTGACCTCGTTGTGCTGCATGATCTTCGTGCCTGTGCCGCTGCTGCTGCATCTCGGTCATCCCGAGCGCGCGTTGAACGCCGTGTTCACGCCGCACTGGAGCTCGGCAATGGCAATGTTCGGCTTCTTTGCCGGCTTCTACGTCATCCTCCTGATAATAGAAACCTGGTTCGTGTTCCGGCCCTACATGGTGCAGCAGGCGCAACGCCGGAAGGACCTGCTGGGACGGCTGTACCATGTGATGTGCCTCGGCTCCTACGATTTGTCGGAAGAGGCGATGCGCCACGACCGCAAATGGATCTTCGCTCTGGCCATCCTCGGCATCCCCGGCGCGCACGGCCTGCATGGCTACGTCGGATTCCTGTTCGGTTCTCTCAAGTCCCGGGAATGGTGGTCGTCGGATATGATGCCGGTCATTTTTCTGTTTTCGGCGATCATCTCCGGCGTCGCGCTCCTGATCGTTCTTTACGTCGTGTCCTGCAAACTGCGCAGGGTCCCGATCGACGCCGCTTGCGTGAAGGTTCTGGGCTACACGCTGTGGGGCTTCATGATGTTCGCCCTGCTGCTGGAGCTGGTGGAATTCGGCAGTCTCGTCTACAAGGGCCGGGAAGGAATCGACATGATCATGCAATTCATTTCGACCCGGCTCCTGGTTCCCTTCTTCATCCTGCAGATCGGCATCGGGGCGGCGACGCCGATCCTCATCCTTTCCTTTCTGTTCTGGCGCGGCACCACCGGCAGGGCACTGGTGGCCGGCATCATGCTGAGTGCGGTGCTGGAGCTGTTTTCGGTGTTGATGATGCGCTTCAACGTGGTCATCGGCGGGCAGGAGATTGCGAAGACCGGGACGGGCTTGCTGACTTTCCCCTGGGAAATCTTCGGCAGGGAGGGCCTACTGGCTTCAGGCGCGGTGCTGATTGCGCCGTTTCTCCTGCTGTTGGTGACGGTCCGCATTCTTCCGCCGTGGCACGATTCGCCGGCAGGCGCGTCGCATTGATGCCCCGATTGCCAGACCTTCTTCATTCCACGTAAACCGGCGAAGAAGCTCTTTCCTTGCCCGCCCCGGGGCTGGGGTATCCTTCACTCCTTTTTCCGGGTTTGACCCACGCAATGCTCGAAGTCCGCGGTCTCGCCTGCGAGCGGGGTGACGTACGGCTGTTCTCCGATCTTGAGTTCTCGCTCGGCGAGGGCGAGCTGCTGCTGGTGCAGGGGCCCAACGGCAGCGGCAAGACGAGCCTGCTCCGGCTGCTGGCGGGGCTGTCGCGGCCGGCAGCGGGGACGATCCGCTGGCGCGGCGAGGCGGTCGCCGAGCTGCGCGAGACGTACGCGCACGAGCTGCTGTTCGTGGGGCACGCGAACGCGGTCAAGGATGAGTTCAGTGCCGACGAGAATCTCGCCCTCGCCCTCGAGCTGTGCGGGCGGCAGGCTTCGGCCGCGGCGCGCGCCGAGGCGCTCGAGCGCATCGGCCTGGCGACGCGGGCGCGGCTGCCGGCGCGCTACCTCTCCCAGGGCCAGAAGCGCAGGGTGGCGCTGGCGCGACTTTGCCTGGCGTCGGACTTCCCGCTCTGGATCCTCGACGAGCCCTTCGCCGCGCTCGATACCCGCGCCCTGGCGACGGTGGTGGCCCTGGTCGACGGACATCTCGAGCGCGGCGGGGCGGTGATCCTGACCACCCACCAGGAAGTGACCATCGCCGCGCGCACGCGCTTTTCGATCGTGCTCGAGGGTTGAACTTCGGCATGCTCGGCGGACTCCAATCGATCATCGCCCGCGACCTGCGCCTGTCGATGCGCCGGCGCGGCGACGTTCTCAATCACCTGGTGTTTTTCGTTATCGTGGTGACCCTGTTTCCGCTCGGAGTCGGCGCGGAGCCGAACCTGCTGCGCGCGATGGCGCCCGGCATCGTCTGGGTCGCGGCGCTGCTGGCGGCGATGCTTTCGCTGCAGCGCATGTTCGCCTCCGACCATGTCGACGGCAGCCTGGAGCAAATGCTGATATCCGCACACCCGTTGGGGGTAATCGTGGTCGGCAAGCTCATCGCGCACTGGCTGCTCTCGGGTCTGCCTGTCACCCTACTGGCCCCCGTGGTCGGGGTACAGTTTGATCTGTCTCAACAAGCGCTGGTGGTACTGACGGTATCTTTGCTCGTCGGCACGCCCGTGCTCAGCCTGATCGGCGGCGTGGGCGCCGCCCTGACGCTCGGGGTACGCGGCGGCGGGGTGCTGCTGGCGCTGCTGGTGCTGCCGCTGTTCATCCCGGTGCTGATTTTCGGCGCGGGCGGCGTGTCCGAGGCGCAGGCGGGAATGAGCGCGGCGCCGCACCTGTCGCTGCTCGGCGCGTTCCTCGCCATGTCCTGCGTGGTCGCCCCCTGGGCCACCACCGCGGCGCTGCGGGTCGCGTATGATTAAAGGCTTTGCGAGGATTCGTTTTGGCGATAGATAGTTACAGACTTGATGGCGAGGCGGGCGGCAACTGGCTGTTCCGGCTCGCCGCGCCGCAGGCCTTCTTCCCGGTCGCGGGGAAGATGATTCCCTGGTTCGCCGCGCTGGCGGTGCTGTTCGCGCTGCCGGGGCTTTACCTGAGCTTCTTCGTCGCGCCGACCGACTTCCAGCAGGGCGAGGCCTACCGCGTGATCTTCCTCCATGTCCCCGCGGCGTGGATGTCGATGTTCCTTTACGTGATCATGGCCTGCTGGGCTGCGCTGGGGCTGATCCTCAATACGCGCCTGTCGGGGATGATGGCCTCGGCGGTGGCGCCGACCGGGGCGATGTTCACCTTCCTCGCGCTGTGGACCGGCGCGCTGTGGGGCAAGCCGACCTGGGGCACGTGGTGGGTTTGGGACGCGCGCCTTACGTCGGAGTTGATTCTCCTGTTCCTGTACTTCGGCTTCATCGCGCTGACCAACGCGATCGACGACCCGCGCCGCGCCGATCGCGCGGGCGCGGTGCTGGCGATCGTCGGCGTGGTCAACATCCCGATCATCTATTTCTCGGTCAAGTGGTGGAACACCCTGCACCAGGGCGCCTCGGTCAGCCTGACCCGCGCGCCGTCGATGGCCACCACGATGCTCGTCGGCATGCTGCTGATGGCGCTCGCGGCCTGGATGTACAGCATCGCCGCGGCGCTGTGGCGGGTGCGCTCGATCATCCTCGAGCGCGAGCGCGACGCGCAATGGGTGCGGGAACTGCGAGGTGTGCAATGAACTGGGGCAGCTTCGGCAATTTCGTCCATATGGGCGGCTACGGGTTCTATGTCTGGGGCTCGTACCTGATGGGAGTCGTCTGCATCGCCGGCGAGCTGATCCTGCTCGCGCGCCGCGCGCGGCTGGCGGAGCGCAGAGCATGAAGCCGCGCCATCGCAGGCTGGCGTACGTCGCGCTGGGGCTGGTGCTGCTCGGCATCACCGCGGCCCTGGTGCTGAACGCGTTCCGCAGCAACCTGGTGTTCTTCTTCAGCCCGACCCAGGTGGCGGACAAGGAAGCGCCGCTGAACAAGACCTTCCGCCTCGGCGGCCTGGTGGAGCCGGGCAGCCTGAAGCGCCTGCCCGACGGCGTCACGGCGACCTTCGTGGTCACCGATACCGGCAAGAGCATCCCGGTGCGCTACAAGGGTATCCTTCCCGACCTGTTCCGCGAGGGCAAGGGCGTGGTCGCGCAGGGGCGGCTCGGCACCGACGGCGTGTTCCAAGCGCAGGAAGTGCTCGCCAAGCACGACGAAAACTACATGCCGCCGGAAGCCGCCGAAGCGATCGCCAAGGCGCAGCACGGCCAACTCCCGGAGCCGATGAAAAAATGATCCCCGAACTCGGACACTTCGCACTCATCGTCGCGCTCGGGCTGGCGCTGGTGCAGGCCACCCTGCCGCTGATCGGCGCCGCGCGCGGCATCCCGGCCTTCGTCGCGGTCGCTCGGCCCGCGGCGCAGGGCCAGTTCGTGTTCGTCGCCATCGCCTTCGGCTGCCTCGCCTGGGCGTTCGTCAACAACGACTTCTCGGTGCTCTACGTCGCCGAGCATTCCAATTCCAGGCTGCCGCTGCAGTACCGCTTCGCCGCGGTGTGGGGCGGCCACGAAGGCTCGCTCCTGCTCTGGGTGCAGATGCTGACGGTGTGGATGGTCGCGGTCACGGTCTTCAGCCGCCGCCTGCCCGACGAGATGGTGGCGCGCATCCTCGCCGTGATGGCCATGGTGAGCATCGGCTTCCTGCTGTTCATGCTGGCGACCTCGGACCCCTTCGACCGCCTGCTGCCGGCGGCCGCCGAGGGTCGCGACCTGAACCCGCTGTTGCAGGACCCCGGCATGGTGTTCCACCCGCCGATGCTCTACATGGGCTACGTCGGCTTTTCGGTCGCCTTCGCGTTCGCGATCGCGGCCCTGATCGACGGTCGCCTGGACGCCGCCTGGGCGCGCTGGACCCGGCCCTGGACGATCGCGGCGTGGTGCTTCCTCACGCTCGGCATCGCGCTCGGCAGCGCCTGGGCCTACTACGAGCTCGGCTGGGGCGGCTGGTGGTTCTGGGACCCGGTCGAGAACGCCTCGTTCATGCCGTGGCTGGTCGGCACCGCGCTGCTGCATTCGCTCGCGGTGACCGAGAAGCGCGGCGGCTTCAAGGCCTGGACCGTGCTGCTGGCGATCGTCGCCTTCTCGCTCTCGCTGCTGGGCACTTTTCTGGTGCGCTCCGGCGTGCTCACTTCGGTGCACGCGTTCGCCACCGATCCGCGGCGCGGGATCTTCATCCTCGCCTTTCTCGCGCTGGTGGTTGGCGGCTCGCTTGCGCTGTTCGCCTGGCGCGCGCCGCGCGTCGGACTGGGCGGGCGCTTCGAGCCGGTCTCGCGTGAATCCTTGCTGCTGATGAACAACGTGCTGCTCACGGTCGCCGCGGCGGCGGTGCTGCTCGGCACGCTTTATCCGCTGGTGCTCGATGCGCTCGGCTTGGGCAAGATCTCGGTCGGCCCGCCGTACTTCGACAGCGTGTTCGTGCCGCTGATGGCGCCGGCGCTGTTCCTGATGGGGATCGGTCCGCTCGCGCGCTGGCGCGAGGCGAGCCTTCCCAGCCTGGCGAAGCGGCTCAAATGGGCCTTCGGCCTGAGCGTGGTGAGCGCGCTGGTGCTGCCGGCGCTGCTCGGCGAGTGGACCGTGATGCGCAGCTTCGGCCTGCTGCTTGCGTTCTGGGTTTTCGCTTCGACCGCGACTACGCTGGTGTCGAAGCTGCGCGCCCAGCCGGGGCCGGGGCTGCTCGCGCGCCTGCGCGGCGTGCCGCGCGCCCAGTTGGGCATGCTCATCGCGCACGCGGGAATCGGGGTGTTCGTGATCGGCGTGACGATGGTCAAGAGCTACGAGGTGGAGCGCGACCTGAAGATGGACCCGGGCGACACCGCGGTGGTCGGCGGCTACACCTTCCGCTTCGACGGCGTCGGCGAGGTGCGCGGACCGAATTACGTCGCCGCGCGCGGGACCGTCAGCGTGCTGAAGAACGGCGCGACGGCATTCGTCCTGCACCCGGAAAAGCGCAACTACAGCACCCAGGAATCGCAGATGACCGAGGCCTCGATTCACACCGGCCTCACGCGCGACCTTTACGTTTCGCTCGGCGAGTCGGTCGGAGCGAAGGCGTGGACGGTGCGCATCTACTACAAGCCGTTCGTGGTGTGGATCTGGGGCGGCTGCGTGCTGATGGCGCTTGGCGGCCTGCTCGCTGCGCTGGACCGCCGCTATCGCGTGGCGGTGCGCAGGCGCGACGAGCCCGAGATTTCGCAGACCGAGCCGAAGGGCAAACGACGCCGGCGGCCGGCCGGGGCCGCAGTGCCGCAGGGTGAGCGCGGATGAAGCGCTTCCTGATCCCGCTCGGAATCTTCGTCGTCCTGGTCGGTTTCCTGGCGCTGGGACTGCGCCTGAATCCGCGCGAAGTGCCGTCGCCGCTGATCGACAAGCCCGCGCCCCCGTTCACGCTGCCCGAGCTGGTCGATCCGCAGCGCAGCTTTTCGCAGAAGGACATGCTCGGCAAGGTCTGGATGCTCAACGTCTGGGCCTCGTGGTGCGTCTCGTGCCGCGAGGAGCACCCGGTGCTGGTCGCGTTTTCCAAGCGCAACATCGTTCCGGTGTACGGCCTGAACTACAAGGACGACCGCAAGGACGCGCTCGCCTGGCTCAGCAAGCTCGGCAACCCCTACACCATGTCGATCATGGATCGCGACGGGCGGATCGGCATCGACTACGGCGTGTACGGCGTGCCGGAGACCTACGTCATCGACAAGCAGGGGGTGATCCGCTACAAGCAGATCGGGCCCGTGACGCCCGAGGTTCTCGAGGCGAAGATCCTGCCCCTGGTGAAGAAGCTGCAGGGATGATGCGCTACGTCCTGTTCTTCTGCGCCGCGCTGCTGGCGGCGGCATCCCTGCACGCCAAGGAGGCGGTGCCGGCGGCCGACGACCCGGTTGTCGAGAAGCGCGCCGTGACGCTCGAGGAGCAACTGCGCTGCCTGGTTTGCCAGAACCAGACCATCGCCGAGTCGCGCGCCGACCTTGCAATGGATCTGAAGAAAGAGATCCGCGAGCAGATCAAGGCCGGCAAGAGCGACGAGCAGATCAAGCAGTTCCTGGTCGACCGCTACGGCGACTTCGTGCTCTACAAGCCGCCGTTCAAGCCCATCACGGCCCTGTTGTGGGGCGGTCCTTTCCTGCTCCTTGTCGGCGGCGTCATCGGGCTGTTCGTCTACCAGCGCCGGCGCCGCGGCAGGGTCGTTCAGGCCTCGCTCAGCGACGACGAACAGGCGCGCGCCGAGGCGCTGTTGCAATCGAACGAGGACCGCGCGTGATCGCCTTCTGGCTCATCGCGGCGCTGTTCGTCGCCGTCGCGCTGCTGCTCGTGCTGCTGCCGCTGCTGCGCCAGCGCAAGTCCGCCGCCGGGACGGACCGCGATGCCACCAATGTCAAGCTCTACCGCGACGAGCTCGACGACCTCGAGCGCGAGCATGGCGACGGGACCCTCGACGACGAGCAGTACCGCGAGGCGCGGCAGGAAATCGAGCGGCGCCTGCTGGAGGACGTCGCGCCCGCTGCGGCGGCGGCTGCGCCGGCGGGAGCCCGCTCGACGCGCTGGGCGGCGCTGGCGGTGGCGATCGCGCTGCCGCTGGTCGCGGTGCTCGGCTATCTGCAGTTCGGCGACATCAAGGCGCTCGATCCGATGGTGCGCCAGGAAGGGCATCCGGTCACGCCGACGCAGATCGCGAAGATGGTCGACGAGCTCGCCCAGCGCCTGAAGCAGAACCCGGGCGACGCCAACGGCTGGGCCATGCTCGGGCGCTCGAACGCCGTGCTCGGGCGCTATCAGGTGGCTGCGGACGCCTACGCGCGCGCGACCGCACTGGTGGGCGACGACCCCAACCTGCTGGCGGACTACGCCGATACGCTGGCGATGGCGCGCGGCGGCAACCTGGTCGGCGAGCCGATGGGGATCGTCCAGCGCGGGCTCAAGGTCGACCCGAATAACGTCAAGCTGCTGGCGCTCGCCGGCAGCGCCGAGTTCACGCAGAAGAACTACGCCGCCGCGGTGCAGTACTGGGAGCGCAGCCTGGCGCACGTCGCGCCCGGATCGGACTTCCGCCGCGAGGTCGAAGGCAGTATCGAGGAAGCGCGCAGGGCGGGCAATCTGCCGGCGGCGAAACCGGCGGCGCAGGCGATGGCGAAGACCGCAGGGCCGGCGAGCGCCGAGTCGATCACCGGCACGGTGAAGCTCGCGCCGGCGCTGGCCTCGCAGGTCCAGCCGGGCGACACCCTGTTCGTGTTCGCCCGCCCGGCCAAGGGCGCTGCCATGCCGGTGGCGATCCTGCGCGTGGCGGCTTCGCAGCTGCCGTACGCGTTTCGCCTCGACGACAGCCTCGCAATGGGACCCGGGAACAAGCTCTCGAGCCAGGACCAGGTGGTGGTCGGCGCGCGCATATCGAAGTCCGGCAACGCGCTGCCGCGGCCGGGCGATCTCGAGGGCATGAGTGCGCCGGTGGCGCCCGGAACGAGCGGGCTGGCGCTGAGCATAGACCGCGTGGTCCGCTAGCGGCGGGCGGTGTGCCCGGCGGCTTGACCGAGATCAAACGCTTCAGCCGCGAACGGGGCATAGTTCGGGCAGATTGAAAGCGGGGAAAGAGCAGGGATGGAGACAGTTCAGACGGATGTCGCAATCATCGGCGCGGGCGGCGCGGGACTGCGCGCCGCGATCGCTCTGGCGGAGGCCGATCCGAAGCTGCGCATCGCGCTGATCTCGAAGGTCTATCCCATGCGCAGCCACACCTGCGCGGCCGAGGGCGGGGCGGCGGGCGTGATCAAGGCCGACGACAGCCTCGATCATCACTTCAACGACACCGTGGGCGGCGGCGACTGGCTGTGCGACCAGGACGCGGTCGACTACCTGGTGCAGGAGGCCCCAAGGGAGCTGATCCAGCTCGAGCACTGGGGCTGCCCGTGGAGCCGCGAGGCGGACGGCTCGGTGGCGGTGCGCCCGTTCGGCGGCATGAAGAAGCAGCGCACCTGGTTCGCCGCCGACAAATCGGGCTTTCACATCCTGCACACGCTGTTCCAGACCTCGCTCCAGTTCCCCTCGATCGAGCGCTTCGACGAGTACTACGCGACCGAACTGCTGGTCGATGACGGCCGCTGCCAGGGCCTGACCGCGATCGAGATGCGCAGCGGGCAGATGCGGCAGATCCGCGCCCGCGCGGTAATCATCGCCGGCGGCGGCGCAGGGCGCATGTTCCCCTTCACCACCAACGGCGCAATCAAGACCGGCGACGGCATGGCGCTCGCCTACCGCGCCGGCGTACCGCTCAAGGACATGGAGTTCGTGCAGTACCACCCGACGGGGCTGCCCAGCACCGGCACCCTGCTGACCGAGGCTTGCCGCGGCGAGGGCGGGGTGCTGCTCAACAAGCACGGCCGGCGCTTCCTGCAGGACTACGGCATGGGACCGGAGACGCCGCTCGGCAAGCCGGTGCTGAAGACCATGGAGCTCGGACCGCGCGACCGCGTCAGCCAGGCCTTCTGGCACGAGCAGCAGAAGGGCAACATGATCGCCACGCAGTGGGGCGACGCCATGCTGCTCGACATGCGGCACCTGGGCGAGAAGAAGATCAACGAGCGCCTGCCGCTGGTGCGCGACATGTCGATCAGCTACATGGGCGTCGACCCGGTCAGCGACCCGGTACCGGTGCGCCCGGTGGTGCACTACATGATGGGCGGTATCCACACCGACATCCGCGCCGCGACGCCGCTTGCGGGCCTGTTCGCGGCGGGCGAGTGCGCGTGCGTCAGCATCAACGGCGCCAACCGCCTGGGCTCCAACTCGCTCACCGAGCTGCTGGTGTTCGGCCGCCGCGCGGCGCTCAGCGCGGCCGAGTACCTCGCTTCAGGCGCGCAGGCGGATAACGGCGCGGCGCTCGAAGCGCGCGCGCAGCAAGCGCAGGGGCGCGTGCGGGAGCTGTTCCAGCGCAGCGGCGGCAAGGAGACTCTCGCCGGATTGCGCAGAGAGATGATGCATACCCTCGAGCAGAATGCCGGCATTTACCGCAGCGGCGAGGGCCTGACCGAGGCCTGCGACAAGCTGGCCGAGCTGCGCCGGCGCTACGCCGACATCGAGCTGCACGACAAGACCAACGTCTACAACACCGACCTGCTGCAGGCGCTCGAGCTCGGCTCGATGCTCGATTGCGCGCAGGCCGTCGCGATGAGCGCGCTGGAGCGCAAGGAGTCGCGCGGCGCGCACCAGCGGCTGGACTTCGTCGAACGCGACGACGGGCGTTACCTCAAGCATTCGCTCGCGCACTACCACGGCGAGGCCGCGCCGCGCGTCGACTACCTCGACGTGGTGATCACCAAGTCGCAGCCGGGCGTGCGCGACTATTCCGGAGGCCACGAATGAGCGAGCGCGTGGTCGAGCTGGAAGTCCTGCGCTACAACCCGGAAACCGACCAGGAGCCGCATTTTCAGCGCTACTCGGTGCCGTGCCGCGAAGAATGGGTGGTGCTCGACGCCCTCAACCACGTCAAGGAAAACATCGACCCCACGCTGAGCTACCGCTGGTCCTGCCACATGGCGGTTTGCGGCAGCTGCGGCATGATGATCAACCGCGAGCCCAGGCTCGCCTGCAAGTCGTTCCTGCGCGACTACGAGGGCGTGATCCGGGTCGAGCCGCTGGCGCATTTCCCGGTCGAGCGCGACCTGGTGACGGTGATCGACGACTTCGTCGCCAAGCTGAAGCGGGTCAAGCCCTACCTGATCCCGAAGGAGCCCAAGGCGCTGGAGGACGGCGAATACCGGCAGACGCCGGCGCAGCTCAAGCGCTACAAGCAGTTCACGCTCTGCATCAACTGCATGCTGTGCTACGCCGCCTGCCCGGAGTACGGCCTGATCCCGAAGTTCATCGGTCCGGCCGCGATCTCGCTCGCCCACCGCTACAATCAGGATTCGAGAGACGGCGGGCGCGAAGAGCGCCAGGAGGAGATCGCCGCCACCGAGGGCGTGTGGGAGTGCGCCTTCGTCGGCGCCTGCTCCGAGGTCTGTCCCGAGCACGTCGATCCCGCCGCGGCGCTGCAGCAGGTGAAGATCAAGAGCACGATCGACTGGTACCTCGAGCACACTATGCCATGGCTGAGCAAATGAGCCGCAAGCCCTACGTCCGCGCCATAGGCCGGGAGTGGCTGACGCGCCACCCGCGCTACCTGCGCTACCTGCTGCGGGAATTGTCGTGTTTGTTCATCGGCGGTTGGACGCTGATGATGGTGTGGGGGCTGGCGCGGCTGGCGCAGGGGCCGGAGGCCTGGGCCGCGTTCCTCGAAGCGCTGCGCAGCCCGGCGAGCGTCGTGCTGCAAGTGCTCGCGCTGGCGTTCACCGTCTACCACGGCGTGACCTGGTTCAATCTCACGCCGAAGGCGCTGCCGCTGCAGTTGGGCGAAGGCTTCGTCGCCGAGCGGGCCATTGCGGGCGCGCACTACGCGGTCTGGGGCCTGCTGTCGCTGCTGGTTCTTTTTCTCGCGGGGGCCTTCTAGCATGGCCAAATCGAACAAGCCGATCGTCTGGGGACCGTTCGCCGCGGGCGGCACGCTGACCGCTTTCCTCACCCCGGTGCTCATCCTGCTCACCCTGCTGGCGGCGCTGGGCCATGCGCCGGACCTGCTGGCCTACGACCGGATGCACGCCTTCGCCTCGCACTGGCTGGTCAAGCTGGCGATCGTGGGCGTGGTGTTCCTGTCGCTCTGGAGCGCCGCTCACCGCCTGCGGATCACCTGTTACGACCTCGGGGTGCGGGCGGACACCCTGGTCGCGACGATCGTCTACGCGATCGCGGTGGCCGCAAGCGTGGCCGCGGCGGCCTACTTGCTGCTAATCTAGCGCCGACTGCCTTGCCTTAATCGAAGAAAGAAGGGGGGAAGAAAGCCAATGACACCGCCGCCGCCACTTGCGCTGCGCGAGGAGCTGCGCGAGCAGCGCTTCCGAAACGTCTGGACCAACGACCTCAATGAGGTTTTCGCGGACGTCGCGCCCTACTACGACAGGGCGAACAACATCGCCAGCCTGGGGCTCTGGAGCTGGTTCCTGCGCAGCTTCATGTCGACCGTCGACGTGCGCCCCGGGGAGCGCGTGCTCGACGTCTGCGCCGGGACCAACGCGATCGGCATCGCGCTGCTCGAGCGCGAAGGGAGCCTGCATGTGCATGCGATAGACCGCAGCGCCGAGATGCAGGAGGTCGGGCGGCAGCGCGCCAATGCGCGCGGATTCAGCATCAGCAGCACGATCGGCGACGTGCACGAGCTGCCGTTTCCGGACAATCACTTCGACGTCGTTACGCTGCAGTTCGCCTCGCGGCACCTGCGCGTACGGCGCGTGTTCCAGGAGATCCTGCGCGTGCTCAAGCCGGGCGGACACTTCCACCACTGCGATATGCTGCGCCCGCGCAGCCGCTTCGTCGAAAAGACCTATTACGCCTACCTGCGCATGTGCCTGGGGTTCACCGGGCTGATGTTCCGCAGCGGCCCCGCTGCGCTCAACTGCAAGAAGTACTTCATCCACGCGCTCGAGATGTTCTACTCGGCCGAGGAGCTCTCGGTGGTGCTGCGCGAGCTCGGCTACGTCGACGTCACCGCCAAGACGGTGCTCTACGGCATGCTCGGGTTCCACCGCGCGGTAAAGCCGCGGCCCGGCTGAGCGGCGGTTCGCGCGCCGATGGATCGGGTGCGCGTACTCGCCGAGCTGGATCGCAGGATCCTGGAAGCCTACAGCCGTCGCACCACACAGGCGCTGCGCGCCACGCTGCCGCTGCGCCTGGCGCTGCCGCACCTCGAGCCGCTGCTGGCGCGCAACGTGGCGAAGGAAGTGCGCAAGGACGCGCTGGTTATCCGGTGCGCCGGCGACGCGCTCGCCGCGGGCGCGCCGCCCGGGCAGGGCGCGCTCGACGAGCTGCTCGCGCAGGGCAGGGCGATCGACGGCGATTTTCTCGCGCGGGTCGGCAAGGTTCCGATCGGTATCGTGGTGCGCTACGACGAGATCCTGCCGCTGCGCAGGCAGCGCATCAAACGGCTGCTCGATGCGGCGTACAGGATTCTCGACGCCTGGCGCGTCGGCCGCGGGCTGCACGAGGCGCTGCGCGCGTGCTACGCGCAGCTAGAGCTCGAGTCGCTGCTCGCCGGGGTTCTGCGCCTGTACGCGATGGAAACGCGCGCCCTGAGCCGCGCGGTGCGGCTGCCGGCGCTGCTGCGGCCGGCGCAGGACGCGATCGGACAGCGGCTGTTCGGCATCATGGACGCCGAAGCGGCGCGGCTGGCGCGCGACGCGGCCCGCGGCGCGTACCGGACGCGACGCTGAAAGTGGCACAAGGCGTTGATCTCGCGCGGGCTTTTTCGTTGACCCTGCGGACCCCCGCACGGTAGAATTCCACGGTTTTTTGGAACGGAATCGGAATGCGCGCTCGGCTGGTCGCCGGCAACTGGAAAATGCACGGCAACCGGGCGTCAAACCGGGCGCTGCTGGACGCTGTCATCAAGGGCATGGGCAGGATTTCGGGCGTCGAGTGCGCGGTGTGCGTGCCCTTTCCCTACCTTGCGGAAACCGCGGTCCAGTTGGCGCGCACCGCGGTAGGCTGCGCGGCGCAGAACGTAAGCGAGCATGCGCAGGGCGCCTATACCGGCGAAGTTTCCGCGGCGATGCTGGCGGAGTTCGATTGTCGCTACGTGCTGGTCGGTCATTCCGAGCGCCGGCAACTGTTCGGCGAGACCGATGCCCAGGTGGCGGCGAAATTCGTCGCCGCCCAGGCCGCCGGGCTGGCGCCGATCCTGTGCCTGGGCGAAACGCTCGCCGAACGCGACGCGGGCCGGACCGAGAGCACCGTGGGGCGCCAGCTCGACGCGGTGCTCGAGAAGGCGGGAGACGCGGCGTTGGCGAAAGCAGTGCTGGCGTACGAGCCGGTGTGGGCGATCGGCACGGGGCGCAACGCGACACCGGAGCAGGCGCAGGCGGTACACGCCTATCTGCGCGGACGGATCGCCGGGCGAAACGGGGAAGTCGCCGCGCAGCTGCGCATTCTCTACGGCGGCAGCGTCAAGCCGGCGAATGCGAAGGCGCTGTTCGCGGTGCCCGACATCGACGGCGGGCTGATCGGCGGCGCATCACTGGTCGCGGAGGATTTTCTGGAAATCATCCACGCGGCCGAATCTAGAGGATAACCATGGAATTCTGGAACAAGCTGATCATCGTGCTGCACATCCTGCTCGCGCTGGGAATCATCGGGCTGGTGCTGCTCCAGCACGGCAAGGGCGCCGACATGGGGTCGGGCTTCGGCGGCGGCTCATCGGCCAGCCTGTTCGGTGCCACCGGCTCGGCGAACTTCCTTTCGCGCCTGACAGCGGGACTGGCGACGCTGTTCTTTATTTCGAGTCTCGGCCTGTCGTACTTCGCCACTCACCGGCCGGCGCCCTCGGGCGGCGTGATGGAATCGGTGAAGGAGCTTCCGGCACCGCCCAAGCCTGCGCTGACGCCGAAGCCGGCGGCACCCGCCGCGCCGGCGCAAGACGACGGATCGAAGGCGAAAGACATACCGAACTGAGCGGGCGCTTCAATTGGAGGATAATTCAAGGCTTGAATTCCCGGCCCACGTGGTGAAATTGGTAGACACGCTAGCTTGAGGGGCTAGTGGCCTAAACAGCCGTAGCAGTTCGAGTCTGCTCGTGGGCACCAGATGCACGCGGCAGCCGGAACTTCCCGGCTGCCGCGCAACGACTGAGTGACTGAGTACTACGCAATATGCTGAGCGAATACTTCCCGGTTCTGCTGTTCATCCTGGTCGGCCTCGCCATAGGCGTGCTGCCGATGGCGCTCGGTGCGCTGCTCGGGGTGCATCGGCCCGACCCGGAGAAGAACTCGCCGTACGAATGCGGCTTCGAGGCCTTCGAGGACGCGCGCATGAAGTTCGACGTGCGCTACTACCTGGTCGCGATCCTGTTCATCCTGTTCGACCTGGAAATCGCGTTCCTCTTTCCCTGGGCGGTGGCGATCAACAAGATCGGACTGTTCGGCTACCTGTCAATGATGCTGTTTCTCGGCATCCTGGTGGTCGGTTTCGTCTACGAGTGGATGAAAGGAGCGCTGGAATGGGAATAGAAGGCGTCCTGCAGCAGGGATTCGTCACCACCACGGCGGACAAGCTGATCAACTGGACCCGCACCGGGTCGCTCTGGCCGGTGACCTTCGGCCTCGCCTGCTGCGCGATCGAGATGATGCATGCCGGCGCGGCACGCTACGATCTGGACCGCTTCGGCATGGTGTTCCGCCCCAGCCCGCGCCAGTCCGACGTGATGGTGGTCGCTGGCACGCTGTGCAACAAGATGGCGCCCGCGCTGCGCAAAGTCTACGATCAGATGCCCGAGCCGCGCTGGGTGGTGTCGATGGGCTCGTGCGCCAACGGCGGCGGCTACTACCATTACTCTTACTCGGTGGTGCGCGGTTGCGACCGCATCATCCCGGTCGATGTCTATGTTCCGGGCTGCCCGCCGACCGCCGAGCAGCTACTGTATGGTCTGGTGCAGCTGCAGAACAAGATCAAGCGGACCAACACCATCGCCAGATGAGCCCGCGACTGCAACGCTTGCACGACGCGCTGCAGGGCGCGTTCCAGGGCAGAAACCTCAAGCTCACCGAGGCGCTCGGCGAAATCACGCTTGAGGTCGCGGCCGCCGACTACCACGAGGTGGCGCTTGGCTTGCGCGACCATCCGGAGCTCTGTTTCGAGCAGCTGATCGACCTGTGCGGGGTGGACTACTCCACCTACGGCGCGCGGCCCTGGGAGCGCGAGCGCTTCGCCGCGGTCCTGCAGCTGCTGTCGGTGAGCAAGAACTGGCGCCTGAGAGTTTGCGTGTTCTGCCCCGACGACGATTTTCCCAAGCTCGACTCGGTGATCGACGTCTGGCCGAGCGTGAACTGGTACGAGCGCGAGGCCTTCGACCTGTTGGGCATCGTGTTCGAGGGGCACCCGGACCTGCGCCGCATCCTCACCGACTACGGCTTCATCGGCCATCCGTTCCGCAAGGACTTCCCGGTCTCCGGCTACGTCGAGATGCGCTACGACCCGGAGCAGAAGCGCATCGTCTACCAGCCAGTGACGATCGAGCCGCGCGAGATCACGCCGCGCGTGGTGCGCGAAGAGCACTACGGCGAGGAGACGCGCTAGTGCCCGAGATCCGCAACTACACGGTGAACTTCGGTCCCCAGCACCCGGCGGCGCACGGTGTGCTGCGGCTGGTGCTGGAAATGGACGGCGAGGTCGTGCAGCGCGCCGACCCGCACATCGGCCTGCTGCACCGCGCGACCGAGAAGCTCGCGGAATCGCGCATGTACATCCAGTCGCTGCCCTACATGGACCGGCTCGACTACATCTCGATGATGTGCAGCGAGCACGCGTTCTGCCTCTCGCTGGAGAAGCTGCTCGGTATCGAGGTGCCGATCCGCGCGCAGTACATCCGCGTCATGTTCGACGAGATCACGCGCATTTTGAATCACCTGTTCGGGGTCGCGGCGCTCGGCCTCGACCTCGGCGCGATGACGGTGTTCCTGTACTGCTTCCGCGAGCGCGAGGACCTGCTCGACTGCTACGAGGCGGTCTCGGGCGCGCGCATGCACGCGGCCTACTACCGCCCGGGCGGGGTCTACCGCGACCTGCCGGACGCGATGCCGCAGTACCAGTCGTCGCGCTTTCGCAGCGAGCGCGACCTGAAGGAGTTGAATCGCAACCGCCAGGGATCGCTGCTCGACTTCATCGAGGATTTCACCGACCGCTTCCCCAAGTGCGTCGACGACTACGAGACGCTGCTGACCGAGAACCGGATCTGGAAGCAGCGCACGGTGGGGATCGGCGTGGTGTCTCCCGAGCGCGCCCTTGCGCTGGGCTTCACCGGGCCGATGCTGCGCGGCTCGGGAATCGCCTGGGACATCCGCAAGAAGCAGCCCTACGAGGTCTACGACCGGCTCGAGTTCGACATTCCGCTGGGCAAGAACGGCGACACCTACGACCGCTACCTGGTGCGGGTCGAGGAGATGCGCCAGTCCAACCGCATCATCAGGCAGTGCATCGAGTGGCTGCGCGACAACCCCGGCCCGGTGATGGTGGACAACAACAAGATCGCGCCGCCTCCGCGGGTGGAAATGAAAGCCAACATGGAGGATCTGATCCACCACTTCAAGCTCTTCACCGAGGGCATGCACGTGCCCAAAGGCGAGGCCTACGCCGGAGTCGAGAATCCGAAGGGCGAATTCGGGGTGTATTTCATCTCCGACGGCTCGAACAAGCCCTATCGCATGAAGCTGCGCTCGCCCGCGTTCACGCACTTGTCGGCGATGAACGAGATGGCGACCGGCCACATGCTCGCCGACGCGGTGGCCATCATCAGCACCCTGGACATCGTTTTCGGCGAAATCGACAGATGAGCGAACGCTGATGCTTTCCCCCGACGCCTTGAACAGGATCGACCGCGAGGTCGCCAAGTATCCCGCCGAGCAGAAGCAGTCCGCCGTGATGGCGGCGCTGATCATCGCCCAGGACGAAAAGGGCTGGCTCGCCACCGAAACCATGGACTACGTCGCGCACTACCTCGGCATGGCGCCGGTCGCCGTGTACGAGGTCGCCTCGTTCTACACCATGTACAACCTCGAGCCGACCGCGAAGCACAAGCTCACGGTCTGCACCTGCCTGCCCTGCGGCCTGCAGGGCTCGCTCGAGGCCGCCGACTACCTGAAGCAGAAGCTCGGCATCGATTTCAACGAAACCACGCCCGACGGCAATTTCACGCTGCGCGAAGGCGAGTGCATGGGCGCCTGCGCCATGTCGCCGGTGGTGCTGGTCAACAACAAGCGCATGTGCGACTACATGTCCAAGGACAAGCTCGACGCGCTGATCGACGAGCTCGCGGAAAAGGGCTGACATGCTCGATTACGGACCCGACGCAATCCTGATGGCCGGCCTCGACGGGGCCAACTGGCGCCTCGCCGACTACGAGAAGCGCGGCGGCTACGGCGCGCTGAAGAAGCTGCTGCGCGAGAAGATCACGCCCGACCAGGTGATCGCCGAGCTGAAGAAGTCGGCCTTGCGCGGCCGTGGCGGCGCGGGATTTCCGACCGGGCTGAAGTGGTCGTTCATGCCGAAGCAATACGCGGGCGAGAAATACGTGGTGTGCAACTCGGACGAAGGCGAGCCCGGCACCTGCAAGGACCGCGACCTGCTGCGCTACAACCCGCACATGGTGATCGAGGGCATGATCATCGGCGGCTACGCCATGGGCGCCGCGACCGGCTACAACTATATCCACGGCGAGATCTGGGCCGAGTACGAGCAGTTCGAGGAAGCGCTGGACGAAGCCCGCCGCGCCGGCTATCTCGGCAGCAATATCCTGGGATCGGGATTCAGCTTCCAGCTGCACGCCCACCCGGGCTACGGCGCCTACATCTGCGGCGAGGAGACCGCGCTGCTCGATTCGCTCGAGGGCAAGAAGGGCCTGCCGCGCTACAAGCCGCCGTTCCCGGCCAGCTTCGGCGTCTACGGCCGGCCGACCACGATCAACAACACCGAGACTTTGGCCGCGGTGCCGTGGATCATCAACCACGGCGGCGACGCCTTCCTCGCCCTCGGCAAGCCGAACAACGGCGGCACCAAGCTGTTTTCGGTCACCGGCCACGTCAACAAGCCGGGCAACTACGAGGTCAGGCTCGGCACGCCGTTCGCCAAGCTGCTCGAGATGGCGGGTGGGGTGCGCGGCGGCCGCAAGCTGAAAGCCGTGATCCCCGGCGGCTCGTCGATGCCGGTGCTGCCGGCCGACGTCATGCTGGCGACCGACATGGACTACGACTCGATCGCCAAGGCCGGCTCGATGCTCGGCTCGGGCGGGGTGATCGTGATGGACGAGACGACCTGCATGGTGCGGGCGCTGGAGCGACTGTCGTACTTCTACTTCGAGGAGTCGTGCGGCCAGTGCACGCCCTGCCGCGAGGGCACCGGCTGGCTGTACCGGGTGGTGAACCGGATCGAGACCGGGCGCGGCCGCATGGAGGATCTGGCGCTGCTGGACGACGTCTCGGACAACATCGCCGGCCGCACCATCTGCGCGCTCGGCGACGCCGCGGCGCTGCCGGTGAAGAGCTTCATCAAGCACTTCCGCGCCGAGTTCGAGCATCACATCGCGCACAAGCGCTGCCTGGTGCAGGGCGAGACCGAACCCAAGTGGGGCCGTGCCGGCGCGCACGGCGACCCCGCGATCGCGAAGGCGGCCTGAGATGCCAAAGTTCGAGGTCGACGGCAGACAGGTGGAGGTGGCGGGCGGCGCCACGGTGATGGACGGCGCCACCAAGCTCGGCATCTACATCCCGCATTTCTGCTACCACAGCAAGCTTTCCATCGCGGCCAACTGCCGCATGTGCCTGGTCGAGGTCGAGAAGGCGCCCAAGCCGCTGCCGGCCTGCGCCACGCCGGCTGCCGACGGCATGAAGGTCTGGACCCATTCCCCGGCGGCCAAGAAGGCACAGAACGGGGTCATGGAGTTCTTGCTCATCAACCACCCGCTCGATTGCCCGATCTGCGACCAGGGCGGCGAGTGCCAGCTGCAGGACCTGGCGGTGGGCTACGGCAAGAGCGGCTCGCGCTACCAGGAAGCGAAGCGCGTGGTGCTGCACAAGGACATCGGCCCGCTGGTGGCGGCCGAGGAGATGACGCGCTGCATCCAGTGCACCCGCTGCGTGCGCTTCGGCCAGGAGATCGCCGGGGTGATGGAGCTCGGCATGATCAATCGCGGCGAGCACGCCGAGATCGTGGCCTTCGTCGGCAGGACGGTCGACTCCGAGCTCTCGGGCAACATGATCGACCTCTGCCCGGTCGGCGCGCTCACCTCGAAGCCGTTCCGCTACAGCGCCCGCACCTGGGAGCTGGACCGGCGCCGATCGATTTCGCCGCACGACGGCCTTGGTTCCAACCTGATCCTGCAGACCAAGCAGAACCACGTCATGCGCGTGCTGCCGCTCGAGAACGAGGCGATCAACGAATGCTGGCTGTCGGACAAGGACCGCTATTCCTACGAAGCGCTGAACGGTGACGAGCGTCTTACCCGCCCCATGCTCAAGCGCGACGGCCGCTGGCAGGAGACCGACTGGGAAACGGCGCTCGACGCGGTGTGCGCCGGCCTCAAGGCCGCCGGCGCCGATTTCGGCGTGCTCGCGACCCCGCACAGCACGCTCGAGGAGCTCTACCTGCTGCAGCGGCTGGCGGGCGGGCTGGGCGGCGGCGCCGATTTCCGCCTGCGCCAGTCGGATTTTTCGGCCGACGGCAAGGGCGGCGTGCCCTGGCTCGGGATGCCGGTGGCCGAGCTGGGCGGGCTCGACCGGGTGCTGGTGGTCGGCTCGTTCCTGCGCAAGGACCATCCGCTGATCGCGAACCGGCTGCGCCAGGCCGCCAAGCGCGGGGCGCAGATCCACGTCCTGCACTCGGTGGACGACGACTGGCTGATGCCGATCGCGAGCAAGAAGATCGTGGCGCCCGCGGAAATACCTGATCAGATATTGAATTTCAAGGAAGTCCTGAATGGGGGAAAGAATTCCGCGGTGCTCCTCGGCAATTTCGCGCAGCAGCACCCCGAGGCGGCGCGCATCCATGCCGCGGCGCAGGCGCTCGGCGTCAAGCTCGGTTTTCTCGGCGAGGCGGCGAACTCGGTGGGCGGCTACATCGCCGGCCTGCCGGTCGGGGGCAACGCGGCCCAATTGGTCGCCAAGCCGCGCCAGGCCTATGTGTTGTTGAATGCAGAGCCCGAGCTCGACTGCGCCGATCCGCAGGCCGCGCAGGCCGCGCTGCGCCAGGCGCAGTTCGTGGTCGCACTGTCGGCGTTCAAGGGCGCGGCGGCGGACTACGCGCAGGTGATGCTGCCGATCGCGCCGTTCAGCGAGACTCCCGGCAGCTTCGTCAGCACCGAGGGGCGGCTGCAGACGTTCCACGCGGCGGTGCGGCCGCTCGGCGAGGCGCGCCCGGCGTGGAAGGTGCTGCGCGTGCTCGGCACGCTGCTCGGCGTGCAGGGCTTCGACTACGACAGCTGCGAACAGGTGCGCGAGGAATGCCTGCGCGGAAAGGACGTCGCGTCCCGGCTTTCTAATTCGGTTTCTTTTGAAAAAATTCCCCCATTGACGAGATCTGCGGGCCTGCAGCGCATCGCCGACGTGCCGATCTACTTCGCCGACGCGCTGGTGCGGCGCGCGCCCGCGCTGCAGAAGACGCGCGACGCCCAGCCGCCGCGGGCGTGGATGAACTCGAAGCTGATGCAAAGGCTCGGCGTCGCCGCCGGCCAGCCGGTGCTGGTGAAGCAGGGGCAGGGCGAGGCGCGGCTCGCGGCCGCGCTGGACGACGCGCTGCCCGACGAATGCGTGCGGGTGGCCGCGGCGCACCCCTCGACCGCGGACCTGGGCGCGATGTTCGGAGCGGTGACGCTCGAGAAGCTCGCAGTAGGGAAGGCGGCCTGAATGGACTGGCGTACGGCAATCATCGACACCGTGTGGAACCTCGCGCTCATCGTCGCGATCGTGCTGCCGCTGATGCTGTGCGTGGCTTACCTCACGCTGTGGGAGCGCAAGCTGATCGGCTGGATGCAGATCCGCATCGGCCCCAACCGGGTCGGCCCGCGCGGCCTGCTGCAGCCGATCGCCGACGGCGTGAAGCTGCTGCTGAAGGAAATAATCGTCCCGACCAACGCCGACCGGGGCCTGTTCATCCTCGGCCCGATCCTGATGATCGCGCCGGCGGTGGCGGCCTGGGCGGTGGTGCCCTTCGCCCCCGAGGTCGTGCTGGCGAACGTAAACGCCGGCCTGCTCTACCTGCTGGCGCTCACCTCGATGGGGGTCTACGGCGTGATCATCGCCGGCTGGGCGTCGAACTCGAAGTACGCCTTCCTCGGCGCGATGCGCTCGGCGGCGCAGATGGTGTCGTACGAGATCGCGATGGGGTTCGCGCTGGTGGTGGTGCTGATGGTCTCGGGCAGCCTCAACCTGTCGGACATCGTGGGCGCGCAGGAGCGCGGCAGCTTCGCCTCGATGGGGCTCAATTTCCTGTCCTGGAACTGGCTGCCGCTGCTGCCGATCCTGGTGGTGTACTTCGTCTCCGGCATCGCGGAGACCAACCGCGCGCCCTTCGACGTGGTCGAGGGGGAGTCCGAGATCGTCGCCGGGCACATGATCGAGTACTCGGGCATGGCGTTCGCGCTGTTCTTCCTCGCCGAGTACATGAACATGATCCTGATCAGCACGCTGACGGCGGTGATGTTCTTCGGCGGCTGGCAGCCGCCGATCGACTCGGCGCTGTTCAACGCGGTGCCGCCGTTCGCCTGGCTGCTGCTCAAGGTATTCGTCATCGTATCGCTGTTCCTGTGGTTCCGCGCCACGTTCCCGCGCTACCGCTACGACCAGATCATGCGGCTGGGCTGGAAGATCTTCATCCCGGTGACCCTCATCTGGCTGGCGGTGATCGGGGCGTGGATGCAGACGCGCTGGAACATCTGGAGCTAAAGGGGGCGACATGAAACGCATCGCCGAATTCTTCAAGTCCTTCCTGCTGCTGGAGCTGGTGCGCGGGCTGATGGTGACCGGGCGGCATGCGTTCGCGCGCAAGATCACGGTCCAGTTCCCGGAAGAGAAGACGCCGCAGAGCCCGCGCTTCCGCGGCCTGCACGCGCTGCGCCGCTACCCGAACGGCGAGGAGCGCTGCATCGCGTGCAAGCTGTGCGAGGCGGTGTGCCCGGCGCTCGCGATCCACATCGAGTCCGAGCAGCGCGCCGACGGCACGCGCCGCACCACGCGCTACGACATCGACCTGATCAAGTGCATCTACTGCGGCTTCTGCGAGGAATCCTGCCCTGTCGACGCGATCGTGGAAACGAGGATCTTCGAGTTCCACGGCGAGAAGCGCGGCGACCTCTATTACACCAAGCCGATGCTGCTCGCGGTCGGCGACCGCTACGAGGAACAAATCGCGAAGGACCGCGCGGCGGACGCCGCCTACCGCTAACCAACAACAACGAATGTTCGAGACCTTTCTCTTCTACGTCTTTGCGGCGATCCTGCTGCTGGCCGCGCTGCGCGTGATCACCGCGCGCAACCCGGTCCACAGCGCCATGTTCCTGGTGCTGTCGTTCTTCACCGCGGCGGGGATCTGGCTGCTGCTGAGGGCGGAGTTTCTCGCCATCGCGCTGGTGCTGGTCTACGTCGGCGCGGTCATGGTGCTGTTCCTGTTCGTGGTGATGATGCTCGACATCAATATCGAACGCCTGCGCGAGGGCTTCTGGCGCAACCTGCCGCTGGCGATCGTGGTCGGCGGGATTCTGGTGTTCGAGATGGTTGCGCTGCTGGCGCGCAAGGTGTTCGAGGCCGCGCCGGCGGCCGAGCCGGGGCCCGGCTACAGCAATACCGAGCAGCTCGGGCTGCTGGTGTACACGCACTACGCTTACGCGTTCGAAGTCTCGGCCGTCGTCCTGCTGGTGGCGATCATCGCGGCGATCGCCCTGACTCTGCGCCGGCGCAAGGACCGCCGCTACCAGAACCCGGCCGAACAGGTAAAGGTGCGGCGCGAGGATCGCGTGCGGCTGGTCTCGATGCCGGCGGAAAAGGACGAATGATGGGCCCGCTGACCCTCAACCATTACCTGGTGCTCGGCGCGGTGCTGTTCTCGATCAGCGTGGTCGGGATCTTCCTCAACCGCCGCAACATCATCATCCTGCTGATGGCGATCGAGCTCATGCTGCTCGCGGTGAACCTGAACTTCATTGCCTTCTCGCATTTCCTGGGCGACATCGCCGGTCAGGTGTTCGTCTTCTTCATCCTTACCGTCGCGGCAGCAGAGTCCGCGATCGGCCTGGCGATCCTGGTGGTCCTGTTCCGTAATTTGAACACGATCGACGTCGAGGACCTGGATTCCCTGAAAGGCTGAGAAGAATACAAATGATCGCGATGAAGACCCTCTATCTGATCGTGCCCCTGGTGCCTCTCGCCGGCGCGATCGTCGCCGGCCTGTTCGGGCGCGCGATCGGACGGGCGGGCGCGCACTGGGTGACGATCCTGTCGGTAGCCGTCTCGTTCGCCGCCTCGTGCGTGATCTTCGCCGACGTGATGGCCGGCCACAGCTTCAACGGCACCGTCTACACCTGGCTCAGCAGCGGTTCGACGAGCTTCGAGATCGGCTTCCTGGTCGACCGCCTGACTGCACTGATGATGGTGGTGGTGACCTTCGTCTCGCTCATGGTGCACATCTACACCGTCGGCTACATGGCGGACGACCCCGGCTACCAGCGGTTCTTCTCCTACATCTCGCTCTTCACCTTCTCGATGCTGATGCTGGTGATGAGCAACAACTTCCTGCAGCTGTTCTTCGGCTGGGAGGCGGTAGGCCTGGTGTCGTACCTGCTGATCGGCTTCTGGTACACGCGCCCGACGGCGATCTACGCCAGCCTCAAGGCCTTTCTCGTCAACCGGGTGGGGGACTTCGGCTTTCTGCTCGGCATCGGCCTCATCCTGGCGCACTTCGGCACCCTCGACTACGGCGCGGTGTTCAACCACGCGCCGGCGCTCGCCGGCACGACGCTCAATGTGCTGCCCGGTCATGGCTGGCAGGTGCTGAGCGTGATCTGCATCTGCCTGTTCGTCGGCGCGATGGGCAAGAGCGCGCAGTTCCCGCTCCACGTCTGGCTGCCGGACTCGATGGAGGGCCCGACCCCGATCTCGGCCCTGATCCACGCCGCGACCATGGTGACTGCGGGCATCTTCATGGTGGCGCGCATGTCGCCGCTGTTCGAGCTCTCCCAGACCGCGCTTTCGGTGGTGATGGCGATCGGCGCCATCACGGCGCTGTTCATGGCGATGGTCGCGGTGACGCAGTACGACATCAAGCGCGTAATCGCCTACTCGACCCTGTCGCAGCTCGGCTACATGACGGTCGCGCTCGGCGCTTCGGCCTACTCGGTCGGAATCTTCCACCTCATGACGCACGCCTTCTTCAAGGCGGTGCTGTTCTTGGGCGCGGGCTCGGTGATCATCGCGCTGCACCACGAGCAGGACATGCGGCGCATGGGGGGGCTGCGCCGGTACATGCCAATCACCTATCTGACGGTGCTGATCGGCGCGCTCGCCAACGCCGGGCTGCCGCCGTTCGCCGGCTTCTTCTCCAAGGACGCCATCCTCGAGGCGGTGCAGGCCTCGCACACGCCGGGCGCCGGCTTTGCCTACGCGGCGCTGCTGCTGGGCGTGTTCTTCGGCGGCCTGTACTCCTTCCGGCTGGTGTTCTACGCATTTCACGGCGAGCCGCGCATGGACGCGCACACGCGCGCGCACCTGCGCGAATCGCCCTGGGTGGTGACGCTGCCGCTGGTGCTGCTCGCGATCCCGTCGGTCGCCGCCGGCTGGTGGATCGGCCCGGTCGTGTTCGACGGCTATTTCGGCTCGAGCATCGTGCAGCAGTTCCACGAGGAATACCACGGCGTGTGGAGCTTCATGCTGCACGGCCTGGCGGCGGCGCCGTTCTGGTTCGGCCTCGCCGGGGCCGGCCTTGCCGGATATCTCTACCTGCTGCGCACCGACCTGCCGAAGAAGATCGCGATCGCCTTCGGCCCGCTCTACGCGCTGGTCGACCGCAAGTACGGCTTCGACGAGCTGTACGAGTGGCTGTTCGCGCGCGGCGCGCGGCTGCTCGGCACGGCCCTGTGGAAGGGCGGCGACGAGGCGGTGATCGACGGCGTGGTGGTGAACGGCTCGGCGCGTGTCGTCGGCTGGGTCGCTTCGGTGGTGAGACTGTTCCAGTCCGGTCTGGTCTATCAGTACGCGTTCACGATGCTGATCGGGGTCGTGCTGCTGACCTATTTCTTCCTGCGCACGTGAACAACAAGAAGAGACATTCGTGAACGCCAATCTGCTCTCGCTCGCGATCTGGATCCCGATCGTCGCCGGCCTGCTGGTTCTGGCCGCCGGCGGCGAGCGCAACGCTCCGATGCAGCGCTCGCTGGCACTGATCGGGGCGCTGATCGGTTTCGCGGTGACGATCCCGCTCTACACCGGCTTCGACCTGCACAACCCCGGCATGCAGTTCGTGCAGAACATTCCCTGGATCGAGCGCTTCAACGTCAACTACCATCTCGGGGTCGACGGCATCAGCGTGCTGTTCGTCCTGCTCAACAGCTTCATCACCGTCCTGGTGGTGATTGCGGGCTGGACGGTGGTGCAGAGCCGCGTGGCGCAGTACTACGCCTCGTTCCTGATCCTGTCGGGGCTGATGAACGGCGTCTTCGCCGCGCTCGACGGGGTGCTGTTCTACGTCTTCTTCGAGGCCACCCTGATCCCGATGTTCATCATCATCGGCGTCTGGGGCGGCCCCAACCGCGTCTACGCCGCGCTCAAGTTCTTCCTCTACACGCTGGCCGGCTCGCTGCTGCTGCTGATCTCGGTGCTGTACCTGTACAGCAAATCCGGCGGCAGCTTCGAGATTCTCGACTGGCACAACCTGCCGCTGCCGCTCGCCACGCAGGTGCTGCTGTTCTTCGGCTTCCTGCTCGCCTTCGCGGTCAAGGTGCCGATGTGGCCGGTGCACACCTGGCTGCCGGACGCGCACGTCGAGGCGCCGACCGGGGGCTCGGTGGTGCTGGCGGCGATCATGCTGAAGCTCGGCGCCTACGGCTTCGTGCGCTTCTCGCTGCCGATCCTGCCCGACGCTTCGCGCGAGTTGGCCTGGCTGATGATCGCGCTGTCGCTGATCGCCGTGGTCTACGTCGGCCTGGTGGCGCTGGTGCAGACCGACATGAAGAAGCTGATTGCCTACTCGTCGATCTCGCACATGGGCTTCGTCACGCTCGGCTTCTTCATCTTCAACGCCTACGGCGTCGAGGGCGGCCTGGTGCAGATGATCTCGCACGGCTTCGTCTCCGCCGCGATGTTCCTTTGCGTCGGCGTGATGTACGACCGCATGCACAGCCGCCGGATCGCCGACTACGGCGGGGTGGTGAACACGATGCCGAAATTCGCCTCGCTGATGATGCTGTTCGCGATGGCCAACTGCGGGCTGCCCGCGACCAGCGGTTTCGTCGGCGAGTTCATGGTCATCATGGGCGCCATGAAGGCGAACTTCTGGATCGCGTTCGCGGCGGCCAGCACCTTGATCTGGGGAGCGGCTTACACGCTGTGGCTCTACAAGCGCGTGATTTTCGGCGCGGTGGCGAACGACCACGTCGCGAAGCTCTCCGACCTGAACGGGCGCGAGGGGCTGGTGCTCGCGCTGCTCGCGGCCGCGGTGCTGTTCATGGGCATCTACCCGCTTCCCTTCACCGACATCATGCACGGCTCGGTAAACGAGCTGCTGCGCCACGTCGCGCTGCCAAAGACCTGAGATGAGCGCCCCCGCCACGCTGAACGACTTCCTCCTCGCGCTGCCGGAGCTGGTGCTGCTGGCAGGCGCCTGCGCGCTCATGATCGCCGACCTGTACGTCAAGGACCCGCGCCGCGAGACGAGCTTCATTATCGCCATGCTGGTGCTGCTGGGCTGCGCCGCGGCGACCGTGTTCGTGATGTGGGGCACCGGCGGCCACGTCGCCTACGCCTTCAACCGGCTCTATGTGGCGGACCTGATGGCGCACCTGCTCAAGCTGTGCGCCTACCTGGCGGTCGCCGCCGCGCTGGTGTACTCGCGCCAGTACCTGCACGACCGCGGCCTGCTGCGCGGCGAGTTCCTCACGCTGCTCCTGTTCGCGCTGCTCGGCATGATGGTGATGATGAGCGCCAACAGCTTCCTCACGCTCTACCTCGGCCTCGAGCTGCTGTCGCTGTGCCTGTACGCGATGGTGGCGCTCAACCGCGACTCGGCGCTCTCGACCGAGGCGGCGATGAAGTACTTCGTGCTCGGCGCGCTCGCCTCCGGCCTGCTGCTGTACGGCATGTCGATGATCTACGGCGCGACCGGCACGCTCACCATCACCGAGGTGGCGAAGCAGATCGCCGGGCAGTCGACCATTGCCGCCGAGCGGCATTTCCTCGTCTTCGGCCTCGTCTTCGTGGTCTCGGGGCTTGCGTTCAAGCTCGGCGTGGTGCCGTTCCACATGTGGATTCCGGACGTCTATCAGGGCGCGCCGACGGCGGTCACGCTGGTGATCGGCTCGGCGCCCAAGCTGGCCGCCTTCGCCATGGCGATGCGGCTGCTGGTGAACGGCATGCTCGACCTCGCCCACGACTGGCAGCAGATGCTGATGGTGCTGGCGCTGCTGTCGATGGCGCTCGGCAACATCACCGCGATCGCGCAGACGAACCTCAAGCGCATGCTGGCCTACTCGACCATCGCGCACATGGGGTTCATGTTGCTCGGCTTGCTGTCCGGCAATGTCGGCGGCAACCTTTACAGCGCGGGCGAGGCCTACGCGGCCTCGATGTTCTACACCATCGTCTACGTCCTGATGTCGCTCGGCGCCTTCGGCATGCTGCTGTACCTGTCGCGCGCGGGATTCGAGTGCGAGACGCTCGACGACATGAAGGGCCTCAACCGGCGCAGCCCGTGGTTCGCCTTCATCATGCTGGTGCTGATGTTCTCGCTGGCGGGTATTCCGCCCACTGCGGGCTTCTACGCCAAGCTGGCGGTGCTGTCGGCCGCCGTCGCGGCGGGGCAGGTGTGGCTGGCGGTGGTGGCGGTGCTGCTGTCGCTGGTCGGCGCCTTCTACTACCTGCGCGTGGTCAAGCTGATGTACTTCGACGAGCCCACTGACACGACCCCGGTCGAGGGCCCGCGCGAGATGCGCGCGCTGCTGTCGCTCAACGGCCTCGCGGTGCTCGGGCTGGGGATCCTGCCCGGGTCGCTGATGTCGCTCTGCTATATCGCGATCAGAACCCTCTAGATGGACCTGAAAGAGCACCTGGTGCGCGGCGAGGAGGTGTTCGCCGGCACGCTGCTGCGCGTGCGGCGCGACGTGGTAAGGTTGCCCGACGGCAGCGAAAGCGTGCGCGAATACATCCGCCATCCCGGCGCGGTGGCGATCGTGGCGCTGTTCGACGACGGCCGGGTGCTGCTCGAGCGCCAGTTCCGCTACCCGCACGGGCGCGAGTTCATCGAGCTGCCGGCGGGCAAGCTCGAGCCGGGCGAGCCGCACGCCGAGACCGCCCGGCGCGAGCTGCTCGAGGAAACGGGCTACGTCGCCTCGCGCTGGACGCGGCTGGGACTGATCAACCCCTCGATCGCCTACACCGACGAGACGATCGAGCTGTATCTGGCGCGCGGGCTCGAAAAGCGCGAGGCGAAGCTCGACGCGGGCGAATTCCTGGAAGTCCTGACGCCGAGCTTCGATGAGGCCATCGCCATGCTGCGCGACGGCCGCATCACCGATGCCAAGACGATCACCGGGCTGCTCTGGGTGCAGGCTTTCCCCGGCTGATCCGGGCGCTCCGTCTGGGGGTTGACGCAGGTCAAGCCGCGCGGGCCCGGTCGGGGTCCAATTGCGGTAATGAGCGGCACCGAATCTTCACAAGCGAGGCGGACGGTCGAGCGGGGCGACCTGCAACACCTGCTGGACGCGCTGCGCGACGCGGGCTATCAGACGATCGGGCCCACGCTGCGCGACGCCGCGATCGTCTACGACACGATCGAGCGGGTCGAAGATCTTCCCGCGGGCTGGACCGACCGCCAGGACGGCGGATCCTACCGGCTCGAGCGGCGCGAGGATCAGGCGCTGTTCGGCTACGCGGTGGGGCCGCAGGCCTGGAAACGATTCCTGCATGAACCGCGCCTGAGCCTGTGGCGCGCAAGGCGGGACGGCGCCGGGTTCCGCGTCGAAGCGCCGGCGCAAGAGGCGCCGCGCTACGCTTTCATCGGCGTGCGCGCCTGCGAGCTGCACGCGATCGCGATCCAGGACCGGGTCCTGCTCGGCGACCGCTACCCCGACCCGGCCTACCGGGCGCGGCGCGAAGGCGCCTTCATCGTCGCGCTCAACTGCTCGGTGGCGGGCGGAACCTGCTTCTGCGTCTCGATGAACACCGGCCCCAGGGCCGAAAGCGGCTTCGACCTCGCCTTGAGCGAAATTCTCGACGGTCAAAATCATCTATTTGTCGTCGAAATCGGCAGTGAGCGCGGCGCGAAGCTGCTCGCGCAGGTCCCGTGCCGCGAGGCGGGCGCCGAGGAGCTCGCCGCGGCTGAAGCGGTGGTGGCGCGCACCGCCGCGGCCATGGGGCGCGAGCTCCGGGCCGAGGGCCTGGCCGAGCTGCTGCTGCGCAATCTCGAGCACCCGCGCTGGGACGAGGTCGCCGCGCGCTGCCTCGCCTGCGCCAACTGCACCATGGTGTGCCCGACCTGCTTTTGCACCAGCGTCGAGGACACGACCGACCTGACGGGCGCGACGGCCGAGCGCGTGCGGCGCTGGGACTCCTGCTTCACGACCGATTTTTCGCACCTGCACGGCGGCCCGGTGCGCGCCTCGGCGCGCTCGCGCTACCGGCAATGGATGACGCACAAGCTCGCCACCTGGGTGGAGCAGTTCGGCTCGTCGGGCTGCGTGGGGTGCGGGCGCTGCATCACCTGGTGTCCGGTCGGCATCGACCTCACCGAAGAGGCGCGGGCGATCCGGCAAAGCGACGGCACAAGGAAAGGAAAGGACCATGGAAGGACTTGAACGCATCATCAAGGAGCACCCGTTCTTCAAGGATCTCGATCCCAGGTTCGTGGCGCTGGTGGTGGGCTGCGCCAGGAACGTGCGCTTCGAGGCGAACGAGTACCTGTTTCGCGAGGGCGAGCAGGCGGACCAGTTCTACCTCGTCCGGCACGGCCGCGTCGCGCTCGAGATGGTCTCGCCGAGCGGCGGCGCGGTGACCTTCCAGACCCTGGGCGAGGGCGAGCTGGTGGGCCTGTCGTGGTTCGTGCCGCCCTACCGCTGGGCCTACGACGCGCGCGCGCTGGAGCTGGTGCGCGCGGTCTCGCTCGACGCCGTGTGCCTGCGGCGCAAGCTCGACGACGACCACGACCTCGGCTACGAGGTGATGCAGCGCTTCGTCCCGGTCCTGATCGAGCGCCTGCAGGGCACGCGGCTGCAGATGCTCGACGTCTACGGAGCGGCAAAGAAATGATTCCCGAAGTCGTTCGGGTCGCCGCCACGCGGCGCGAGACGGCCGACACCTGGACCCTGGAGCTCGAGCCGCCGCCCGGGGAAGATACCTGGGCCTACCGGCCGGGGCAGTTCAACATGCTGTACGCCTTCGGCATCGGCGAAGTGCCGATCAGCATCAGCGGCAGCGCGCGCCAGGGGGCCACGCTGCTGCACACGGTGCGCGCGGTCGGCACCGTGTCGAGCGCGCTGACCCGGCTCAAGCGCGGCGACTCGGTCGGCGTGCGGGGACCCTTCGGCAGCGCCTGGCCGGTCGACGAGGCCGCCGGCAGCGACGTGCTGATCGCCGCAGGGGGCCTGGGCTTCGCCCCGGTGCGCCCGGCGCTGCGCGCGCTGCTCGCGCGGCGCGAGCGCTACGGCAAGCTGATCCTGCTGTACGGCTCGCGCCGCCCGGAGGAGATCCTGTACCGGCGCGAGATCGAGGACCTGCGGCGGCGGCTCGACCTCGACATCGACGTCACGGTCGACCACGCGACCGGGGTCTGGCACGGCCACGTCGGCGTGGTCACGACCCTGATCCGGCGCGCGGCGTTCGACCCGGAGCACACGGTGGCGATGCTGTGCGGGCCGGAGGTGATGATGCGCTTCACCGTCGCCGCGCTGCGCGACGCCGGCGTGGCGCGCGAGAACGTGTACCTGTCCATGGAGCGCAACATGAAGTGCGCACTCGGACATTGCGGCCATTGCCAGTTCGGCTCCGACTTCGTCTGCAAGGACGGGCCGGTGCTGCGCTACGACCGGATCCGCGAGCGGCTCGCGGTGCGCGAGGTCTGACATGGCGCTCGCGCGCAAGCCGAAGCTCGCGGTCTGGAAGTTCGCCTCCTGCGACGGCTGCCAGTTGAGCCTGCTCGACTGCGAGGACGAGCTGCTCGCGGTCGCCGGCGCGGTGGAGATCGCCTACTTCCCCGAGGCGAGCCGCGCGATGGCGAAGGGCCCCTACGACCTGTCGCTGGTCGAGGGATCGATCACCACCCATCACGACGCCGAGCGCATCCAGGAAGTGCGGCGCACGTCGAAGCACCTGGTCACGATCGGCGCCTGCGCCACCGCGGGCGGGATCCAGGCGCTGCGCAACTTCAAGGACGTGAAGGAGTTCATCTCGATCGTGTACGCCAACCCGGCCTACATCGACACCCTGTCCACCTCTACCCCGATCGCGGACCACGTCAAGGTCGACTTCGAGCTGCGCGGCTGCCCGATCAACAAGCTGCAGCTGGTCGAGGTGCTTTCCGCCTTTCTCGCCGGGCGCAAGCCGGTGACGCCGGCGCACAGCGTGTGCATCGAGTGCAAGCTGAAGGGCAACGTGTGCGTGATGGTCGCGCACGGCACGGGCTGCATCGGGCCGGTGACGCACGCCGGCTGCGGCGCGCTGTGCCCGTCCTACCAGCGCGGCTGCTACGGCTGCTTCGGGCCGATGGAGACGCCCAACGCGCGCGCACTGGGCGAGCGCCTGCTCGCGCTGGGCATGCCCTCGCGCGACGTCGTGCGCGTGTTCCGCAACTTCAATGCCCAGGCCGGGGCCTTCCGCGAGGAGAGCGAGCGTCATGGCGGTTAAGAAGATCAAGGTCGACTACCTGGCGCGGGTCGAGGGCGAGGGCGCGCTGCACGTGACGCTGCGCGACGGCGCGGTGCGCGACGTCGAGCTGCGCATCTTCGAGCCGCCGCGCTTTTTCGAGGCCTTCCTGCGCGGGCGCGCGTTCGGCGAGGCGCCCGACATCACCGCGCGCATCTGCGGCATCTGCCCGGTGGCCTACCAGATGAGCGCGGTGCACGCGATGGAGGACGCGCTCGGCGTCGCGGTGGACGGCCCGCTGCGCCCGCTGCGCCGGCTGCTGTACTGCGGCGAGTGGATCGAGAGCCACGGCCTGCACATCTACCTCTTGCACGCGCCGGACTTCCTCGGCTACGAGAGCGCGATCGCGATGGCGCGCGATCACCAGGCCGAGGTCGAGCGCGGGCTGCAGCTGAAGAAAGTCGGCAACGAGATCGTGCAGCTCGTCGGCGGGCGCGAAATCCACCCGATCAACGTGCGCGTCGGCGGCTTTTACCGCACGCCGGCGCGGCGCGAGCTCGCGCCGCTCGCCGAGCGCCTGAAATGGGCGCGCGACGCGGCGCTCGAGACGGTGCGCTGGGTCGCGGGCTTCGAGTTTCCCGACTGCGAGCGCGACTACGAGTTCGTCGCGCTGCGCCACCCGGACGAATACCCGTTCAACGAGGGGCGCGTGGTCTCGAGCAAGGGCCTCGACATCGGCGCGCGCGACTACGACGCGAACTTCGAGGAGCGCCACGTCGCGCACTCGACCGCGCTGCAGTCGGTGATCCGCGGCCGCGGCGCCTACCTGGTCGGGCCGCTCGCGCGCTACAGCCTGAACTTCGAGCGGCTCTCGCCGCTCGCGCAGGAAGCGGCGCGCGCGGCCGGGCTGGGCGAGACCTGCGCCAACCCCTACAAGAGCATCGTGGTGCGCGCGATCGAGACCCTGTACGCCTGCGACGAAGCGCTGCGCCTGATCGAAGCCTACCGCGAGCCCGAGCGGCCCGCGCTGCCGGTCGAGCCGCGCGCCGGCAGCGGCTACGCCTGCACCGAGGCGCCGCGGGGCCTGCTGTATCACCGCTATGCGCTCGACGCGCAGGGCACCATCACCGACGCCAAGATCGTGCCGCCCACCTCGCAGAACCAGACCAGCATCGAGGACGATCTGCGCGCCTTCCTGCCGGACTGGCTCGGGCTCGACGACGAAGCGCTGCGCTGGCGCTGCGAGCAGACCATCCGCAACTACGACCCGTGCATTTCCTGCTCCTGCCACTTTCTCAGGCTGGAGCTCGAGCGTGGCTAGCGCGCCGGTGGTCGTGATCGGGGTCGGCAACACGATGCGCGCCGACGACGCAGCGGGCGTTCTGGCGGTGCGCCGGCTCGCTCCGCGCCCGGGGGTCGAGATCCGCGAGCAAAGCGGCGAGGCGACCGCGCTGCTCGAAGCGCTGCGCGGGCGCGCGGCGGCGCTGGTGGTCGACGCCGCGCTAGGCGCCGAACCCGGCCGGCTGCACCGCCTGGACGCGGCGGCGCGGCCGCTGCCGCAGGGCCTGTTCGGCGTGTCCTCGCACGGCTTCGGGGTGGCCGAGGGCATCGAGCTCGCGCGCGCGCTCGGCGCGCTGCCGCCGGTGTGCGTGGTGTACGCGCTCGAGGGCGACTGCTTCGACACCGGCGCGCCGCTGTCGGACGCCGTGGCGCGCGCGCTGCCGCGCCTGGCCGAAGACATAACGAAGGACATCGAGAAATGCACGAAGCGCACCTGATGACCGACCTGCTGCACAAGATCGAGCACCTCGCGCGCGAGGACGGCGCGGCGCGCGTGGCCGGGGTCGAGGTCTGGCTCGGCGCGCTGTGCCACATCTCCGCCGGGCATTTCCGCGAGCACTTCGAGCGCGAGACCGCGGGCACGCTCGCCGAAGGCGCCGAGCTCGCGCTCGTCGTGTCCGACGACCCGCACGACCCGCAGGCGCAGGATATCGTGCTGCGCAGCGTGAGCCTGGAGAGCTGACGGCGTGCAGCGCGCGCGCGTCACGGTCCGCGGCGGGGTGCAGGGGGTCGGGTTCCGCCCGCACGCCTGGCGCCTCGCGGACGAGCTCGCGCTCGGCGGCTGGGTGAGCAACACCGCCGAGGGGGTGCTGATCGAGGTCGAGGGGCGGGCCGAGGCGATCGAGGCTTTCGTGCGCGCGCTTGAAACGCGGCGCCCCCCGAGCGCGCGGATCGAGTCGCTCGAGGTCGCGCCGATCGCCCCGCGCGGCGAGCGCGGATTCTCGATCCGGCCGAGCGCGCGCGCCGAGCGCCTCTCGGCGGCGATGCTGCCCGACCTCGCGACCTGCCCGGAGTGCCTGCGCGAGATGCTCGAGCCCCGCGACCGGCGCTATCTGTATCCCTTCACCAACTGCACCCATTGCGGGCCGCGCTACAGCATCGTCCAGGCGTTGCCCTACGACCGCGAGCGCACCACGATGCGCGCCTTCACGCTGTGCCCGGCCTGCCGTGCCGAGTACGGCGATCCGGCGGACCGGCGGTTTCACGCCCAGCCCAACGCCTGTCCGGCCTGCGGCCCGCAGCTCGCGCTGTGGGATGCCGAGGGGCGCGTACTCGCCGCGCGGCAGGAGGCGCTTATCGAGGCCGCGCAGGCGCTGCGCGAAGGGCGCATCGTCGCGCTGAAGGGCCTGGGCGGCTTTCACCTCCTGGTCGATGCGCGCGATGCCGAAGCGGTGGCGCGCCTGCGGCGGCGCAAGGGGCGAGCCGAGAAGCCGTTCGCGCTGATGTTCTCCGACCTCGCGGCGATTCGCGCGGCGTGCGAGGTCTCGGCGCAGGAAGCGGCGCTGCTCGCTTCGCCCCAGGCGCCGATCGTGCTGCTCGCCCGCCTGGCCGGGTCCGGGCTCGCGCCCGGGGTCGCGCTCGGGGTCGCCCCCGGCTGCCCCGAGCTCGGCGCGATGCTGCCCTACACGCCGCTGCATCATCTGCTTTCGCGCGAGCTGGGCTTCGCCGTGGTCGCCACCAGCGCCAACCGCAGCGAGGAGCCGATCGCGACCGACGCGCGCGAGGCGCTCGCGCGCCTGCAAGGCATCGCCGACCTGTTCCTGGTGCACGAGCGGCCGATCGCGCGCCCGGTGGAAGACTCCGTGGCGCGCGTGGTGCTGGGGCGGGAGATGCTGCTGCGCCGCGGGCGCGGCTACGCGCCGTATCCGCTCGCGCTGCCGGGGGCCGGGCAGGGCGGCGCGCTGCTCGCCGTGGGAGCGCACATGAAGAGCACCGTGAGCCTCGCCGCGGCGGGGCAGGTGGTGACCAGCTCGCACCTGGGCGATCTCGACGCGCCCGAGGGGCGCGACGCGCACGCGGCGGCCGTGCGCGACCTGGCCGCGCTGTACGGGGCCGCGCCCGCGGCCGTCGCCTGCGACCTGCACCCCGACTACGCCTCGACCCGCTTCGCCGAGGCGAGCGGCCTGCCGCTCCTTCGGGTGCAGCACCACGTCGCCCACGTCGCGGCCTGCATGGCGGAGAATGGATTGAGCGGCGAAGTGCTAGGCGTCGCGTGGGACGGCAGCGGCTACGGGCCCGACGGCACGGTCTGGGGCGGCGAATTCCTGCTGCTCGAGGGCGCCTCGGCGCGCCGCGTCGCGCACCTGAGAACGTTCCGCCTGCCGGGCGGCGAGCGCGCGGTGCGCGAGCCGCGCCGCGCCGCGCTCGGCGCGCTGTACGAGGCACTGGGAGACAATGGCCTGGAGGAAGCTGCATCCCACCTGCACTTCACCAGGAACGAAATCCAGATCATGAAATCGATGATGACGACCGGCACGCTGGCTCCGCGCAGCTCGAGCGCCGGGCGGCTGTTCGACGCCGTGGCGGCGCTCCTCGGCCTGCGCCAGGTCGCGAGCTACGAAGGGCAGGCGGCGATGGAGCTCGAGTGGGCGATCGCGGAGGACGCCGAGTTGGAGCTCGCACCGCTCGAGATTGTCGCTTCGGCGCCTTTAATACTCGATTGGGCGCCGACGCTGCGTTCAATAGTGAATTTCATCGGCAAAGGCGCATCGCGCGGAGCAGTCGCGGCGGCGTTCCACCGCGCGCTCGCCGCGGCGATCGCGCAGGTCGCGGCGCGGATCGGGGTGGGACGGGTTGCGCTCTCAGGCGGCTGCTTCCAGAACCGGCATCTGCTCGAGTGGAGCGTCGAGCGCCTGCGCGCGCAGGGGCTCGAGCCGTTCTGGCACCGCGTGGTGCCGACCAACGACGGCGGGATCTCGCTCGGCCAGGCGGCCTGGGCGGCGGCCGCGCGCTCGGAGAGCTGAAGCCGTGTGCCTCGCCGTGCCGGGCAAAATCGAGAGCATCGCCGAGGCGGGGCCGCTGATGCGCACGGCGCAGGTCGACTTCGGCGGCGTGACGCGCGAGGTCAACCTCGCCTGCGTGCCCGAGGCGGCGCTGGGCGACTACGTGCTGGTCCACGTCGGCATCGCGCTTTCGGTGATCGACCCCGCCGAGGCCGAGCGGGTGTTCGGCTACCTGCGCGAGATCGAGGCGCTGTGAAGTTCGTCGACGAGTACCGCGACGCCAGGGCCGCCGCGCGCTACGCGGCGCTGATCGCGCGCGGGGTGACGCGCCCCTGGACCATCATGGAAGTCTGCGGCGGGCAGACCCACGCCATCGTGCGCTTCGGCATCGACCAGCTCCTGCCCGGCGCCGTGTCGCTCGCGCACGGGCCGGGCTGCCCGGTGTGCGTGACGCCGCTGGAGATGATCGACAAGGCGCTCGAGATCGCGGCCCGCCCCGAGGCGATCTTCTGCTCCTTCGGCGACATGCTGCGCGTGCCCGGCAGCGCGGGCAACCTGCTCGCGGTGCGGGCGAAGGGCGGCGACGTACGGGTGGTGTACTCGCCGCTCGATGCGCTGCAGGTGGCGCGCGAGAACCCCGCGCGCGAGGTGGTGTTCTTCGCGGTGGGCTTCGAGACCACCGCGCCGGCGAACGCGATGGCGGCGCACCAGGCGAAATTGGAGGGCCTGGCGAACTTCTCGCTCCTGGTGTCGCAGGTGCTGGTGCCGCCGGCGATCGAGTCGATCCTCGCGGCGCCCGGCAACCGGGTGCAGGCCTTCCTCGCCGCCGGGCACGTGTGCGCGGTGATGGGCATCGAGCAGTACGAGCCGCTCGTGGCGCGCTACCGGGTGCCGATCGTGGTGACCGGGTTCGAGCCGCTCGACATCCTGCAGGGGGTGGCGATGTGCGTGCGGCAACTGGAGCGCGGCGAGGCGCGCCTGGAGAACCAGTACGCGCGCGCGGTGCGCCGCGCGGGCAGCCTGCCGGCGCAGGCGCTGATGCGCGAGGTGTTCACGGTGGTGCCGCGCCGCTGGCGCGGCATCGGCGAGATCCCCGCGAGCGGCCTCGCGCTCGCGCCGGCGTACGCGGGGCTCGACGCCGAGCGCAGATTCGGCCCGGCGCGCGCGGCGCCCGAGGTGCGCTCGGAATGCATCGCGGGCCTGGTGCTGCAGGGTGCGCGCAAGCCCGTCGATTGCCCCGCGTTCGGCCGCCGCTGCACCCCCGAGCGCCCGCTCGGGGTCACCATGGTGTCCTCGGAGGGCGCCTGCGCCGCCTACTACCGCTACCGCGCCCCGGTGGCCTCGTGAGCGAACCCGATCCTTCCGCCTGGAGCTGCCCCTTGCCGGCCGGGGAGGGCGGCGAAGTGCAGCTCGCGCACGGCGGCGGCGGGCGCGCGATGGCGCAGCTGCTCGAGCGCCTGTTCCTGCCCGCGTTCGCCAACCCGGCGCTCGCCGAGCGCCACGACGGCGCGCGCCTCGAGCTCGACGGCGCGCGGCTCGCTTTCAGCACCGACTCCTACGTGGTGAGCCCGCTTTTCTTTCCGGGCGGGGACATCGGCGCGCTCGCGGTCAACGGCACGGTGAACGACCTCGCGATGTGCGGCGCGCGCCCGCTTTACCTTTCCGCCGGGTTCATCGTCGAGGAGGGCTTCGCGCTCGCGACGCTCGAGCGGGTGGTGGCTTCGATGCGCGCCGCGGCGGCCGCCGCGGGCGTCGAGCTCGTGACCGGCGACACCAAGGTGGTCGAGCGCGGCAAGGCCGACGGGCTGTTCATCAACACCGCCGGCATCGGGCGCATCGTCGCGCCTGCGCCCGTCGCGCCGCGCCGGGTGCGCCCGGGCGACGTGGTGCTGCTCTCGGGCGACCTGGGGCGGCACGGGGTCGCGGTGATGGCCGCGCGCGAGGCGCTCGGCCTGCGGACCTCGATCGCGAGCGACTGCGCGCCGCTCGCCGCGCCGGTGCTCGCGCTGATCGAGGCCGGCTGCGACCTGTCCTGCCTGCGCGATCTCACGCGCGGGGGCCTCGCGAGCGCGCTGGTCGAGATCGCGGAGACCGCCGGGGTGGAGATCGCGCTGGAGGAGCGCGCGATCCCGGTGCGCGACGAGGTGCGCGCGGTATGCGAGCTGCTGGGGCTGGATCCGGTCTACGTCGCGAACGAAGGCCGCTTCGTCGCCTTCGTCGCGCCGGCGCACGCCGAGCGCGCGCTCGAGGTTCTGCGCGCGCACGAGGTGAGCGGCGGCGCCTGCGCGATCGGAAGCGTGCGGGCCGGCGCGGGGGGGCGGGTGGTCATGACCAGCTCGATCGGCGGCAGGCGTGTGGTCGACATGCTGAGCGGCGAGCAGCTGCCGCGCATCTGCTGAAGGTGCCATGCAAGCCGTGACCTGGGCGGGGATCGTCCTGTGCCTCGCCCAGGCCGGCGTCTTCTCCGGCCTGAACCTCGCGATCTTCAGCGTCAGCCGGCTGCGCCTGGAGGTCGAGGCCGCCGGCGGCAGCCGCGACGCCGAGCGCCTGCTCGAGCTGCGGCGCGACGCGAACCACACCCTCGCGACCGTGCTGTGGGGCAACGTCGCGGTCAACGTGCTGCTCACGCTGCTCTCGGACTCGGTTCTGGCGGGCGTGTCGGCGTTCGTGTTCTCGACCGTGGTGATCACCTTCTTCGGCGAGATCATCCCGCAGGCCTACTTCTCGCGCCACGCGTTGCGCGTGGCGGCGCGCCTGCGGCCGATGCTCGCGTTCTACCGCGTGCTGCTCTACCCGGTCGCGAAGCCCACCGCGCTGCTGCTCGACCGCTGGCTCGGCCCGGAATCGATCACCTTCTTCCGCGAGCGGGACTTCCGCGCCCTGATGATGCGCCACGCCGAGGACCGCGGCAGCGAGATGGGCCGGCTGGAAGCGATCGGCGCGCTCAACTTTCTCGACCTGGACGACGTCGCGGCGCGCGAAGAGGGCGAGCCGGTCGACCCCTTGAGCGTGATCGAGCTGCCGGTGGTCAACAACCGGCCGGTGCTGCCGCGCTTCGCGCGCTCGCCCGACGATCCGTTCCTCGCGCGCCTCGATGCCTCGGGCAAGAAGTGGGTCATCTTCACCGACGCCGCCGGCCAGCCCTGCCTGGTGCTCGACGCCCACCACTTCCTGCGCGACGCCCTGTTCGAGAAAGGCCCGCCCAAGCCCGAAGCCTACTGGCACCGCCCGATCGTCGTCGCGGACCCCAAGACCCGCCTGGGCGACGTCATCGGCCGCATGAGGGTCACCCCCGAGCACGCCGAGGACGACGTGGTCGACAACGACCTGATCCTCGTCTGGGGGCCGCAGCACAAGCGCATCATCACCGGCGCCGACCTGCTCGGCCGCCTGCTGCGCGGCATCGCGACCAGGGAAACCGCGGCCATCGTCAGGCGCGGCTAGGCGCGGCCTTCGAGCAGGCTGCGGACCGGCTCGATTTCCCTGACCAGGAAATCCCGGAACACGTGGATTCGCTCGGTGCGCTTGAGATCCGCATGGAACAGGAACCAGAGGCCCATGTCCATTTCGGGTATCGGCTCGGCGTAACGCTCGAGCAGCGGATCGGGGTCCGCCATGTAGCACGGCAGGACGCCCAGGCCGACGTTCTGGCGCAGCATTTGCTGGGTCAGGATCGGATCGTCGACCACGACCTGGCAAGCGTTGCCGCCGGAGAGCCTCTTGGTCCAGTGCTTGTGATAACCGCAGCAGGTCATGCCGATCCATTTGGGCGGCGCGCCATTCTGGCGCAGGGCCGCCAGGTATTCGCGCCCGCCAAAGGCGGTCGAGGCGATGTTGGCGATCTTCTTGCCCATCAGCGTCTCCACCGGGTCGTTGGTGACGCGCAGGGCGACATCCGCCTGGCGCTCGGCCAGGCTGACGTCCGAGTTGCTGACCACGATCTGCAGTTCGATTTCCGGGTAGGCGGCGCCGAAGCGGGCGAAGATCGGCGCCAGCACCGTGGTGGCCATCATGTTCACGGCCGTCACGCGCAGGCTGCCGGCCAGGTTGCGGTCGTGCCCGTGCAGCGCGCCTTCCACCGCCAGCGCCTCGCGCTCCATGTTCACGGCCGCCTGCCGCAGCTCTTCTCCGGCCGCGGTCAGCTCATAGCCGAGG
>Ga0315556_1000018_pt1 | contig 68190 bp, 58 predicted proteins | sample SalMarSW160310MG_FD_202112 | JGI IMG/M metagenome (GOLD analysis project Ga0315556, IMG submission 202112) | Salt marsh sediment microbial communities from the Plum Island Ecosystem LTER, Massachusetts, United States - Salt Marsh Sediment SW1603-10 ...
CATCACCTACACCATGGACGCGATCATCCAGACGCTCATGGACGCCATGGGGCGGCGCAAGCCGATCGTGCATGTACCCATGGGGCTTCTCCGGGTGGGCGCCGCGGTCGCCGAGCTCCTCCCGGGCCAGCTGTTCTCCCGCGACGCGCTCGAGTTCGCCACCGGGGGAGCGGTCGCCGAGCTCGCCTCGCTGCGCCGGGTGCTGCCCGACCTGCCCCTCACCCCCATGCCCGAGGCGCTCGGGCGCTACTCCCCGGGGCGGAGCGCGTGAGCGGGGGCGCCGAGCCCACCCTGTTCGTCACCGGGGCCACGGGCCTCGTCGGCAGCCACGCCGCGGCCCTCTTCCGGGAGCGGGGCTGGAACGTACGGGCGTTCGTGCGCCCCGACGCGGACCTGCGCTTCCTCGAGGAGCTGGACTGCGAGTTCGTTCTGGGCGACCTCCTGCGGCCGGAGACGCTCCGCGGGGCGGGTCGGGATTGCGACGCCATCCTGCACGCCGCCGCGCTGGTGGCGGCCCCGGCCGGCTGGGAAGCCTACCGGCGGGTGAACGTCGAGGGCACGAGCCTGGTCCTCGAGGAGTGCCTGCGGTCCGGCTGCCCGCGCTTCCTGCACGTCTCCTCGGTGGCCGTGTACGGCCCTCCCGGAGCGCATCCCGCCCTCCCCCTGGATGAGGAGGCGGCCGTGGACCTGCCGCTCGAGCCGCGCGCGCACTACGAGCGCTCCAAGCGCATGGCCGAGAGCGTCGTGCGGCGCACGTCCGAGACAGGATGGACGATCCTCAGGCCGGCCGTGGTCATGGGAGAGCGTGACCGGAACTTCACGCCGCGCATCGCGGCCCTGGCGGACCATCGACTCCTGCCCACCGTCGGTCGCGGCGACAACTCGCTTCCCATCGTGTACGCGGGGAACGTCGCCGAAGCCTGCTGGCTGGCGCTCACCCGTCCCGAGGCGCGCGGACGGGTCTACAACATCTCCGAGGACGGAGAGCTCACGCAGCGCCAGCTCCTCTCGGAGGCGGCGCCGGAGGGCGCCGTGCTCGTGCCGCTACCCCGCCGCGCCCTGGAGGCGTGCGTGGCCGGGCTGGAGCGGGTGGCACCGGGCGGGCCCGACACCCCGGCCCCGCTCCTCAGTCCGCGGCAGGTCTGGTTCGCGGGACGCCCCAATCCCTTTCAGTGTGCACGAATACGCGACGAGCTCGGCTGGCGTCCGGCGCTCCCGGCCCTGGAGGGATGGCGGCGGGCCCTCGCCTGGCATCGGCGGGTGGTCGCGGGCCGGGCCTAGGGCGGGTCCCGCGGCTCCCCGTCGCGCCTTTCTCCCGCCCGTGTTACCTTTTCACAGCTTGGTCGTCGTCAAGGTTGGCCGCCGACTCGGAGCGCGAGGGACCCGAGAGGCACGCGGCGGGTCCAATCGATCGACCGGTGGGCCGACGTGGAGGGACGCGGCCGAGTCGGGATCCATGGCCCTGTCTTTGCAAGCCGGACGGGCAAGAGGAGTTGGATCCTGCGCTTGGACCCCCGGCCGCACAAACCGCGGCGGTGTTCCGTACGGGCGGTCGCGGCGTGTATCGTTCGAATGGGAACCGCGCGCAAAGGAGGATCGATGAAGAAGATCTACAGCCGGCCCATCGCCTCGATGGCCGCGCTGCTGCTCACGGCCGGGCTGGTCGGGTGCGGTAGCTACGTGAAGAAGGACCAGTTCAACGACGAGGTGTCCGACCTGCGCTCCCAGATGCAGCAGCAGGGGCAGAAGGTCGATCAGAACGCCTCGGACATCCAGGCGCTCCAGAGCAAGGTGAACGGGCTGCAGAGTGACCTGCAGCAGCTTCGCCAGGACTTCCAGGCGAAAATCACCGAGCTCCAGAACGGCGTGAAGTTCGCGATGCCGGTCCACTTCGACTTCGACAAGTCGGACGTCCGCAGCGTCGACAGGCCGCTCCTCGACCGTTTCGCGTCCATCGCCCAGAAGTACTACCAGGGCGCGACGATCACCGTGGAGGGCTTCGCGGATCCGGCCGGCACCGCCGCCTACAACCGGCGCCTGTCGCAGCGGCGTGCCAAGGCGGTCGCAGACTACCTGACGAGCACCGGGAATCTGCCCGCCGCGAACGTGAAGACGGTCGGCTACGGCGAGAACCGGCTCGTGAACGACGAGCGCGGTCCCGGCCAGGCCGGAATCGCCAATCGCCGCGTCACCTTCGTGATCGAGTACGCGGGCCAGGTGGGCGGCTGATCGACCGTCCCTGACCCGGGCGGGCCGCGATCCCCGCCCGGACCGCGAGAAGGAAGCGAAGCCCCCGGTCCGTCCGGGGGCTTCGTGTTTGTTGCCTGCCGGTCGGCGGTGTCCCGCCCCTCCAGCGAGGGCGGGCCGACCCCGGAAGGAGGGAGCATGGAAGCATCGACCGCCGCCTACGACGCGCTGCGCGACGCCGCCGGGATCCTCGACGGCGCCGATCGTACGCTCGTCCGGGTCTGGGGCGACCGGGCCCGCGACATGATCGGCGGGCTGGTCACCAACCACGTCGCCGGCCTCGGGCCGGGCCACGCGCTGTACGCGTTCATGCTGACGCCGAAGGGCCGTCCGCTGGCCGAGATGCGCGCTCTGGTCCCGGAGGCCGGGGAGGTATGGCTGGACATGCCGTCTGCGTGCGGCGAGGCGGCGCTCGAGCACTTCCGCCGGTACCTGCCCCCCCTCTACGCCCGCTTCGAGCGGCTCGAGGGGCTCCGCCGCCTGTCGGTGGTCGGTCCGCTCTCGGCGGAGGTGGTGGGCGTCCTGCCCGGCGCCCCCGACCTGGCCGAGATCGCCCCGCTCGAGCTCGTCGAGCTCCCGTCCGGAGACGTGAGGCTGGTCCGACGCGAGCCGGTCGAAGGGCCCGGCGCCGACCTGTACGTGCCGGCAGGACGCGAGGCCGAGCTCCGCGACGCCCTCGTCGAGGCGGCCCGGCGGGCGGGCGGAGGCGCCTCGGACGGAGCGGCGTACGACATCTGGCGCATCGAACGCGGGCTCCCCGTGTACGGCCGCGAGATCGGCCTCGACGTCCTGCCACAGGAGACCGGACAGGAAGCGCGCGCCATCGACTACGACAAGGGCTGCTACACGGGCCAGGAGGTGGTGGCCAGGATCCACTTCAGGGGCCACGTGAACCGCCGCCTGGTGGGCCTGCAGCTGCCCGAGGGGCCCCCGCCCGAGCCGGCCACGGAGCTGTTCGCCGCGGAGCGGAGCCGGGGCTACATCACTTCCGTGGCCGACTCACCGCGGCTGGGCCGGCTCGGCCTCGCCTACGTTCGGCGCGAGGTGGAGGACGGGGCGCGACTCGCCGTGGGCCGCGAGGACGGACCGGTAGCCGCGGTCGTCTCCCTCCCGTTCGCGGGCGCGGCTTCCCCGGGCTGAACGGGCCGCGGGCGTCCCGGGGTGAGCCCATCGCCCCCTATCGCTTTACGATGAGGTAAAGCGTTCGACTGTCCAGTCGGGCGGGCCCGACCGCCGGCACGTCGGGGGTTTGAGATCGCGGCGCGGCGCGCGTAGCTTCCCGCCCATGGCGTCGCTGACCCGTGAACAGATGCTCGACATGTACCGCTCCATGTGCCTCACCCGGGCGCTGGAAGAGCGGCTCGAGCGGCTCTTCAAGCAGGGCCACATCGTGGGAGGGCTATACCGCAGCCTGGGCCAGGAGGCCACGGCCGTGGGCAGCGCCTACGCCCTCGAGCCGGAGGACTGGATCGCCCCCTCCATTCGGGACATGGGAGCGCTCCTGGTTCGCGGCCTGGCGCCCGTGGACATGTTCCGGCAGTACACGGCGCGTCGTGACGCCCCCACCGGTGGCAAGGACAACACCAACCACTTCACCATCCCCGAGCTCGGCATCCTCGGGCCCGTGAGCCCGCTGGGCACGCAGCTCGCCGTGCTCAACGGGGTGGCCCTCTCCTTCCGGATGCGCGGCGAGACCCGGGTGTGCATGACGTACCAGGGCGAAGGCGCCACCCGGACGGGCACCTCCCACGAAGGGCTCAATTTCGCGGCCGTCCAGCGCCTCCCCATGGTGGTGGTGCTGGAGCACAACCGCTGGGCGTTCTCCACCCGCAGCGACCGGGAGGCGGCCGTGGCGTCGTGGACCGACGTGGCCGGGGCCTACGGCCTGCCCGTGCGCGACGTGGACGGAAACGACGTGCTCGAGGTATACGACGCGGCGCGGGAGGCGGTGGACCGCGCCCGCAGGGGCGAGGGCGCCTCGCTCATCGTCGCCGAGACGTACCGGATGCTGGGACACGCGCAGCACGACTCGCAGCCCTACGTGGACCCGGCGGAGCTCGAGGCCTGGCGCGAGCGCGATCCCATCGACGGCTTCGGCCGCTACGTGATCGAGAACGGCCTGGCCACCGAGGAGGGCCTCGCGGCGATGCGCCGGGACATCGAGTCGGAGATGGCGGCGGCGGCGGACGAAGCTCTGGCGGGGCCCCGCCCCGATCCGGAGGAGGCCCGGACCAGGGCCTACGCGGCCGAGCCCGCCGACGGAGGGGTTCCGTGGACGCGCCGGGAGGTGGTGGGCTACGCGGATGCACCCGTCGGCGTGGCTCCCGCACGGCCCCTCGGATCGGGCGCCCCGGGCGACTCCAGCGGTGGGAGCGCCGCGGCGGCCCGGGAGGGCGACGCCGCAGCGTCGGACGGCAAGCAGCGCGGCGGGGGAGCCTGATCCCCCCCGCGAAGGAGAGGAGCGGCATGGCGGAAGCTACGGCGGCGGCCCCGCAGCGGGCGCCCGCAGACCCCGGCGTCACCAGGGAGACCACGTACCTGGAGGCCATCCGCGAGGCGCTGTGGGAGGAGATGAAGACCGACGAGACCGTCTTCATTTTGGGCGAGGACGTGGGCGCCTACGGCGGCGCGTTCAAGATCACCGAGGGCTTCCTGGACGAGTTCGGGCCCGATCGGGTGATCGACACGCCGATCAGCGAGGCGGCCATCGTGGGCGCCTCGATCGGGGCCAGCCACATGGGCTTCAAGCCCGTGGCCGAGATGCAGTTCATGGACTTCGTCGCGCCCGCGTTCGACATGATCGTGAACTTTGCCGCCAAGGTCCGCTACCGGACCGGCTTCGGCGCGCAGATCGTGATCCGGGGGCCGGTGGGCGCCGGCGCGCGGGCCGGTCCCTTCCACTCGCAGAGTCCCGAGTCCTACTTCGCCAACGTGCCCGGCCTCAAGATGGTCGCGCCGGCCACGGCGTACGACGCCAAGGGGCTGCTGCGCGCGGCCATCCGCGATCCCGATCCGGTGCTCTACTTCGAGCACAAGTTCCTCTACCGGCGGATCAAGGAGGAGCTGCCGACGGACGAGGAGATCCTCGTGCCGATCGGGAAGGCGCGCGTGCACCGGGAGGGTGAGCACCTGTCCATCATCACCTGGGGCGCCATGGTGTACACCGCCGGCCAGGCGGCCGACCGCCTGGCCGAAGAGGACGGTGTCTCGGCCGAGGTCCTGGACCTGCGCTCCCTGCGGCCCCTGGACGTGGAGGCGGTCGCGGAGACGGCCCGCAAGACGGGACGGGTGCTGGTCCTGCACGAGGCGCCGCGCTTCGGCGGCCTGGCGGGCGAGATCACGGCGGTCGTGTGCGAGGAGGCGTTCGAGTGGCTGGACGCGCCGGTGCGGCGGGTCACGGCCATCGACACGCCCGTGCCTTACTCGCCGCCGCTCGAGGACTACTATTTGCCCCAGGTGGATGACGTGCTCACGGCGGCTCGCTGGCTACTGGCATACTGAGGGGCCCGGGGCGGCTGGCATACTGACTGCAACGTGAAGGTTAGCCTTTCACGTACCAAAGGACGGAGCGATGTCGAAACTCGACGTGATCATGCCCCAGATGGGGGAATCCATCGCCGAGGGCACCCTCACCCGCTGGCTCAAGAGCGTGGGCGACGAAGTGGAGCGGGACGAGGACCTGTTCGAGATCTCCACGGACAAGGTCGACGCCGACATCCCGGCGCCGGCCGCGGGCGTCCTGGCGGAGATCCTCGTCGAGGAGGGCGAGACCGTGGAGGTCAACACGGTGGTGGCCCGCATCGACACCGAGGCCGAGGCGGGCGGCGGCGGTGAGCAGGGCGGGGCCGGGGAGAAGTCGGACACCGGGGAGGCCGAGCCGGAGGAGGCCGCCGCGGAGAGCCGGGCTCCGGCCGCCGCAGCGGAGGCCGGGGCCGAGGACGGCGGGGCGCGCCAGCGCCCGGCCGCGCGGGCCGGCGACGCCGAGGAGACCGCGCCCCGGGAGAACGGGGCGGGGGTGGCCACGCGCGAAGAGCGGCTGCGCACTCGTTCCACGCCCCTGGTCCGGAAGATCGCCGCCGAGCACAACATCGACATCGGCCAGGTAGACGGGACGGGCATCGCGGGCCGCGTGACGCGGGACGACATCCTCGCCTTCATCGAGACGCGGGGCGAGGAGGCGCAGGCCGCCCGCGCCGCGCAGCCCGACCAGGCGGCCCGGAAGCAGGCCGCGGCCGCCGAGGCCCCGGCGCCGGGCACCATGCGTGTACCCATCCACGGCGCCTCACTCGACATCCGCATTCCGGACGTCCCGATCCGGGAGGGCGACCGCGTCGAGGAGATGAACCGGGTCCGCCTGCGGACGATGGAGCACATGCTCATGTCCAAGCGGATCTCGGCGCACGTCACCTCCGTGACCGAGATCGACTTCGAACGGGTCGTCAAGCTCCGCAAGAAGCTCAAGCCCCGGTTCGAGGAGCAGGGCGTCAAGCTCACCTACGGGCCGTTCATCATGAAGGCGGTCGTGGAAGCCCTTCGCGACTACCCGATCCTCAACGCCTCCGTGGATGGCACCCGGATCGTCTATCACCGCAACATCAATCTCGGCATCGCGGTGTCGATCAACGACGGCAAGGAGCTCATCGTCCCCGTCCTCAAGGACGCTGACCGGCTCAGCCTGTTGGGGCTGGCGCAGGGCGCCAACGAGCTGGCCGAGAAGGCCCGGGAGAAGGAGCTCGACTTCGACGACATCCAGGGCGGCAGCTTCACGATCACCAACGTGGGCGTGTTCGGGAACCTGTTCGGCACCCCGATCATCAACCAGCCGCAGGTGGCCATCCTGGGTACGGGCGTGATCGAGAAGCGCCCGGTCGTGGTCCAGGACGACATGGGCAACGACACGATCGCCATCCGCCACATGGCCTACTTCGGCCTCAGCTACGACCACCGCGTGGTGGACGGCGCCATGGCGGCCTTCTGGCTCAACAAGGTCCAGGAGGTGATCGAGAACTTCCCCGAGGAGTCGGTCTGAGGCAGCGCCGGAGGGCCGACCACCGCCGACCGCGCCTCCGCCGTGTCGCACGAGGAGTTCTGGCTGTGGCCGGACTGGGAGGTGGGAGGCGCAGGACGAGGGGTGTCTCACGGACCCGTACCACGACCGCAAGCGAGCCCTGGACGAGGTCCGCCACCACCTCCCCCGACGCACCCGGCTCCGGAGGGCGGACCCGCGGACGCGTCAGCTGCAGGCGACCTCTCCCTCCTGCGTGGCCGGCTTGTAGGGCGTGATCGAGCCCTGATAGACGGCGCACTGCACGCTCTTGACGCTGGCGTGCGTCGCCCTCGCGGACCAGCCGTAGTTGTTCTTCTTGATTCTGAGTGTGACGCCAGGACTGGTCGAGAACTCCAGGTCCCGGAGCCGGCTGGTGAAGCGTCCGGTGCCGCCGGCTCCCGTCTGGTCCGCGTAGTAGCTCTGCTCGGCCGCAATCAGGTTGCGCAGGTCTGACTTCATGGCGGCGACGTTGGCCTTCTCCGTGGTCGACCCGTACGAGACCACCGCGATGCTGGCCAGGATGCCGATGACCACGATGACCACCAGCATCTCGATGAGCGTGAATCCGGCCGACCTTCTGTCCAGGGACTCCACGATTCCTCCCCTGCCGATTCGATCCTGTGAGCCTGACACATCCGGAGGAGCCGGGCCCACGGCGCCATACTCCCGGATCGGCCGTCCAGGGCAAGGCCGGTACCGGCCGTCAGCGCTGAGCGGCGCGTGCCGTACAAGACCCTGGAGCACAATGGCATAGACCCGTACGTCGGACCGCTTGCGGGCCGCACGCAGAAGGGGGCCGGCGGTGGCATAGTGCCACATGTGTGGCAGGGACAGGAGGTTCGGCCATCACGGCCGCGCCCGCTCCACCGCCGTCACCCCCCGCCTGGCGCTCTCCTGCGCAGAGCCTCGAACAGGAGGGGGTAGGTGGCGACCGATTCGCCGCGATACTGGGGCCGGAAGCCGAACAGGATGACTCGGCCCCGGCCGAGGGGCACCTCGACCAGGGCGGCCTTCCCGGCCACGTGGTCGGCTCCCTGGATCCAGCCCGACAGGAGGGTGGGACCCGCCCCGTAGCGCGCCTCGACGCGTACCGGGGGGGAGCCGGCGCCCCCGGTCGGCTCGAACGCGGCTCCGCCCGTCCCCAGCCAGGCGATTGTCTCGCGCCCGGGCATGGCGCGGCCGGGACCCGCCCGCGCCTCGCCGGTCAGGTCCAGTCGCACGATCGAGCCCGGAGCGTAGTACTCGGTCCGATCGAGGTCGGCGAGGACCTCCTTCACCGGGAGCTCCAGCCGGTCGATCACCCATGGCGTCGATCGCTCGAGGGCCACCAGGGTGCCGCCCTCGACCACGAAGGCGCGCAGCTCCGCCGCGCCTTCCGCGCCGAGCCCCCCCACGTAGCGCACGGGCTCGGACCCCGGGGTGAAACCGTGCTCCAGGACGCCGGGGGAGATGGACGGCAGGAGGATCGTGGTGAAGCGACGCGAGAGGTCGCCCTGGCGCACGTCGGCGTTGTGGAGCGTGTCGTACGGTATCCGGTACTGGTCGAAGATCCAGCGGGTCCACCCCTCGTCCATCGAAGGCACCCAGGGCTGGTAGAGGCCCACGTTGACGGCGGCGCTGCCGCTGAGCCCGGGCGCCTCCTTCGCCACCTCCGGCGCCGTCGACACCGGCTCGGTCGCCACCGTCACCGGCTTCACCGAGCGGTAGGCGTCCACGCCCAGCAGGAGCGGCAGCGTCCAGGCGGTGACGTCGTAGGGGCGCCGCAGGGGGCAGCTCTCACACGGCCGCAGGTCGGGATAGCGCTGGCGCTCCAGCATCGCCTCGGCGAAGGAGGCGTAGGGCTGGTGCATGTCGATCACGTAGCTCCCGGCCGGAAAGGTTCGGCCCGCCGACGTGAAGCTCGACGTGGCGCGTCCGACCTCGACGTCGGCGGTGACCAGGATGCGCACCAGCTCCGCGAGGCCATCCTCCCGCGGCTGGCCGGCGGGCACCACCCAGGCCGCGGGCCACCGGTCCCACTTCGCCACGGCCCGTTCCCCGATCCCGAGGAAGCTCTCCAGCCAGGCCCGTCGATGGGCGGCGGCGTGGTCCAGGAGCGCGAAGGCGCCCGCCTCCATGTAGTCGACGATGTCCGACAGGTGCCACGCTCCCCCCGGCCACGGATCGGGGAAGTTCCAGGAGCTCACCCGGGCGTCGAAGTTGCGGCCGGGCTCGAGCTGGTCGGAGGACACTTCGATGGGGGAGGCGAGGTCGGCGCCCGCCGTCTCGGAGAGGATGCGGACGCCCCCGTGGTAGTGCTGGTAGGCGCGCGCCGGCGTCCACGCGTCGTAGGTCGCGTTGACGACCACGCCCTTCTTCCCCTGCCGCTCCAGCGCCCAGGCCATGGACGTCCCCAGGTCGTTGATCCCGGCGATCAGCGCCGGGTCCACGTTGGGCTCCACAGGGTCGATCCACGGCGGCAGGAAGAAGCGGCTGCCGTACTTGCCCTGCTGGTGAATGTCGTGGACGATTTGCGGGTGCCAGACGTTGTGGATCTTCTCGACGGCCAGCCGCGTCTCCTGCTGCGTGAACGCGTACCAGTCGCGGTTGTCGTCGTGGCCCACGTAGTGATGATAGAGGAAGGGCGGGTTCGCGCCCTCCCACGGCTTCCCGACCGTGGTCCGGTACCAGTGGGTCACCAGGTCCACGCCGTCCGGGTTGAGGGAGGGGACGAGCAGGACGATGCACTGGTCGAGGATCGCCCTGACTTCCGGGTCGTTCGACGAGGCCAGGCGATAGGCGATCCGCATCGGGACCTGGGAGGCGCCCACCTCGGTGGAGTGAATGGCCGCCGTGATGAGCACCACGACCCGGCCCTCGGCGAGGAGGCTGTCTCGTTCGGCCGGTCCCGTGATGCGGCGGGGGTCGGCGAGCATCGCCTGCACCTTCCGGAGCCGGTCCAGTCGCCGGAGGTTCTCCGGGGCGCTGATCGTGAGCAGCACGTAGGGCCGGCCGAGGGTGGTCGGGCCCAGCGTGTCCATACGCACCCTGTCGCTGGCCCTGGCCAGCTCCGACAGGTAGCCGGTGACCTCGCCCCAGTCGGCCAGCTCGCGGTCGGCCCCCACCGGGTAGCCCAGGTAGGACGCGGGCGGGGGCACCGTGTCGGTCGGCGCACCGGGCCGCGTCGCCCGGACCGGGAGCGGTGCGAGGAGGGCCAGGAGACCGACGGCGGCCAGTGGGGCGGCGAATCGGCGCATGGAGCTTCGTCTCCGTGTGTGAGGGTGGGCTGCCTCCATGCTCGGAGCGGGGACGCGCGGGCGCAACCGCCGAGGCGGCACCGGGCGGCACGGCCCGCGCCGCTTGCCTGGAGGCCCCGTCCGTCCGACGTTCCCGGCCCGAAGGCGGACCCCGGTTCCCCGAGCCACGGACGACACACCCGCATGCCGCGACTCCACCCCTTCCAGGCGACGCGTTTCACCGCCGCGGCCGGAGAGCCGGAACGGCTCCTGGCGCCGCCCTACGACGTGATCGGGCCCGAGCGGGCCGCGGCGCTACGCGAGCTCGGTCCACACAACGCGGTGCGGCTCGTGCTGCCCGAGGGCCCCGTCCCCGACCGGTACGGACTGGCCGCCGACCAGCTGCGCACCTGGCTCGACGAGGGCATCCTGGCCACGGACCCGGAGCCGACCGTCTACCTGTACGATCAGGGCTTTCCGGTGCCCGGGGACGCATCCGGCACCCTCACGCGTACGGCGATCGTCGCCGCGCTCGAGGCGAGCCCGTTCGCGGAGGGGCAGGTGCTGCCCCACGAGGAGACCCACCCGGGGCCCAGGGAGGACCGCCTGGCCCTCATGCGGGCCTGCCGCGCCCAGCTCTCGCCCATCTTCCTGGTGGCCCGCGACCCCGCGGGAGACCTGGAGCGGGCGCTGGCATCGGCCCGCGAGGCGGCGGCCCGGCGGGGGCCCGTGCTCCGTGCCCGAACCGAGGACGGGATCCTCCACGTCCTGTGGCGGGTGCCGTCCGGTGGCGAGACCCGGCTCCTCGGAGCGGCCGGGGCGCTCCCGCTGCTCGTGGCGGATGGACACCACCGCTACGAGACCTCGCTCGCCCTCGCGGCCGATACCGCGGCGCCCCGCGGGGCATCGAGCGTGCTCGCCTGCGTGGTGGGCGAGCGCGACCCGGGCCTGGTCATCCTTCCGACCCACCGGGTGCTGCGCCGCCCTCCGTCGGGAGCGGTCGGCTGGCGGTCCATCCTCGAGCCCGCGTTCGTCCTCGAAGCGCTGGGGTCGGGGGGCGAGCGAGCCCTGCCCGAGGCCGCCCGTCGAGCCCGGTCCGGGGAGCTGGTGGCCGCTACGCCGGAGGGCGCCTGGCGCCTTCGCGCGAGGTCCGACGCGCTCGAGCGGTCCGGCCTCGAGGCCCCACCGGCGGCGGTCCTGTTCGACCGGCTCGTGTTGCGCGGCGGCTTCGGCGCCGGTCCGGACGAGGCGGTGCGCAGCGGCCTGCTCTCCTATCACCGGGACGCCGGGGAGGCGTCGCGGGCCGCGGGGAAGGAGGGCGCCGCCTTCCTCCTGCCGCCCCTCGAGCCGGGCCGGGTGTGGGAGCTGGCGCGGAGCGGCCACCGGCTTCCGCCCAAGAGCACCTACTTCTGGCCCAAGATCCCGTCGGGCCTCTTGTTCAGGCTGCTGGACTGATCGGGACGCCGGCGGCGGGCCGGCGGCCGTGTCCGGGCCGCGGGGTGCGGCTCCGGCTCAGGCTCCCGGGCGGTCGGCCGGCTGCAGGTAGTCGTCCAGGTCGAGCACTTCCATTCCCGCGACGCGCCGGAGGCCGCTCCCGCGCGTGACGAACAGGTCCGCGGCGCCGGCCAGGGCCGTGGCCACCTGGATCGAGCGTTCCGGCCGGCCCCCGAGCCGCGCCTGAACCTGGGCCGCCTGCCGCGCCACCGACGCCCCTACCGGCACCATGTCCAGGCCCGGAAAGGCCGAGACGTACCGGGCCACGCGGCCGGCGGCCTCCTCGGAACCGGTGCGGTACGGCTCGGCGAGCAGCTGATACAGGGACAGGGAGGAGGTCTGGGCCTCGATCCTCCCCGAGCGCACGCCGTCCAGGAGCAGGCGCGCCAGGTTGGCGTAGGGCGGGCGCCCGAGCAGGTGGTAGGCCAGCACCCGGGCGTCGACGTGTACCCGGCGGGCCTCCTCGAGGCGGTCGGTGAACCTCGCCCGGAGGCTCACTCGCGCGCCGCGGCCATCATGGCGCCCGGCCGGGGATGACGGAGACGGGGGAATCCCATCACGCGTCCCGGAGCTCCGGCCACAGGCCGTCGTCCCGGCCCGGCGACCCGGCCGGGGTCGCGCCGCTTTCCGGGACCGCCGCCGACAGGATCCCGGCCAGCTCCTCGACCAGGTCGTGCGGCTCGGGCTCCATCTCGATCACGCCGTCGTCCCGCACCGTCACGACCAGCCGGTCGCCGGCCTCCAGCCCCAGCGCCTCGCGGGCCTCCTTCGGGACTACGATCTGGTGCTTGCTGCTCATCTTGACGGAGGTGGCCATGAACAGAGGATACGCTTTACGTAGATGCTTTACAAGCCCGGCCGGCCGGAGGGGCCCGCCGGCGGCTCCGCGGCCCGCTTTGTGATGACGAAAAGCGGAGACACCTGGCGCTGTCTCGGGCGTGCGCTCAGAAGATCCAGTACAGGAAGCCCAGGTAGCCCACCAGGAGGAGGAGCCCCTCCCACCGCTCCACGCGCATGCCCGTGTAGGCCAGGGGCACCAGCAGAACGGAGAACAGCAGGGCGGGCCCGACCATGCGGGCCACCGCCAGCGGCGGGAGCTGCAGGGGACGCAGCAGGGCGGCCGTACCGAGCACGAAGCCCAGATTGAAGACGTTGGAGCCGATGATGTTGCCGATCGCGATGTCGCCCAGTCCGCGGAAGGCCGCCGCCACCGTCGAGGCCAGCTCCGGGAGGGAGGTTCCGACGGCCACCATGCTGGCGCCGATGACGGCCTGGGGTACGTGGTAGGCACGCGCCATGTCGACCGCGCTCTCCAGCACGAAGTGCGCGCCGAACAGCAGCGCCGCCAGTCCGACCAGGGTGAGCCCCACGTCCCGCCCCGTGGAGCGCGCTTCCCCTTCGGCGCCGCCCTCCCGGTGGGCGGCGCCGCTCTCATCACCCCGGCCCCAGCGGACCAGGAAGAAGAGGTAGATGGCGAAGCCGGTGACGAGTGCGAGACCGTCCAGCCGTCCGAGCGCGTCGTTCCAGGAGAGGACGACCACGATGGCGAGGACGAAGACGAGCAGGGGACTCTCGCGCACGAGAAGCCGGCGGTGGACGTCGATGGGGCGGATGAGCGCTCCGAGGCCGACGATGAGCCCCACGTTGGCGACCGTGGACCCCATGACGTTTCCGAGCGCCAGTCCCGGCTCGCCTCGCAGGGCAGCTCCGCCCGACACGACCAGCTCGGGCGCCGACGTGCCGAAGGCGACGACGGTGAGTCCGATGACGAGTGGGGGCAGGCCGAACCGCCCGGCCAGGCGCGAGCCCCCACGCACCAGGCAGTCGGCCCCGAGGGTCAGCGCCGCCAGGCCGCCGGCGAAGATCAGGGCGCGGATGTAGAGATCCGACACCGCTCGCCTCGCTCTCTCAGGCCTCGCCCCGGGCACCCTCCGACGGCGCCTCGCCGCCCGCGGCCCCGTACTCCTCTTCCAGGCGTCCGAGCAGCTCTTCGCGCCGGTCGTACAGGCGTCGCAGGGGCCGGGGCTCGTGCCGGGTCAGGGCGTAGCTCGTGAGGAGGGGAAGGGCGAGCGTCACGTCCGTATAGCACACGACCGCGTCCGGCAACCTCTCGGGATCGACCTTGCCCCAGCTCACCGCCTCCCCGGGGGTGGCGCCGGACAGGCCGCCCGTGTCGGGCCGCGCGTCGGTGACCTGCAGAAAGTAATCGTGCCCGCGCTCCTCGATGCCGAGGACCTCCTGGATCTGAGGCTCGGTCTGCAGCATGAAGTTCTTGGGGCTGCCTCCCCCCATGATCGCGACGGCGCTCTTGCCCCCGTCGCGCTTGGCGCCCAGCACGATCGACGCGGTCTCGTTCACGTCCAGGGAGGAATCGAGGATGCAGGAGCCTCCTTCCAGCCGCGTCGCCGCCAGGTTCATCCCGATCGAGCTGTCGCCGGGCGAGGAGGTGTACACGGGCACGCCCGCCCGGTGGCACGCGGCCAGGAAGGACTTGCCCTCGATGCCCAGGGCGGTCTCCCTCTCGGCCACGTAGCGTCCCAGTCTCCAGTGGAATTCGGCGCTCGACATGGTGTGCTGGAACTCCTCCTGCCGGATCACTTCGCGGAAGAAGGCGTCGGTCGACAGCAGGACGTCATAGGAGAAGAAGATGTCGTAGATGCGGACGACCCCCTCGTCGCGCAGGGACACGTCGCTCACGTCGTGGCGACCCCGGCGCATCGAGAGGCCGAGTCCGAAGTGGGTGTCATGATAGAGGTTGGCCCCCGTGGACACGACCCAGTCGACGAACCCGGCCCGCACGAGCGGGATGAGGGCGGCCATCCCGAGGCCAGCGGGCGTGAGGGCTCCCGTGAGGCTCATCCCCACCGTGACGTCGGGGCGGAGCATCTTCTCGGTCAGGAGCCGGCAAGCTTCCCTGAGGCGCGCCGCGTTGTAGGCGAGGAAAGTGCGTTCGATGAGCTCGGCGGCGGTCTCCCCGCCGGCGATGGGGTCGGGCGCGATCGGACGGCCCGACAGGAAGGGCGAGGCGCTCATCGGGACCCGCCGATTTGGCAGGCTGACGTTTTCCCCGTGGGGTGTGGAAAACTCACCCCGCCTCTCCTCCCGCGCGGGCCACGCTGGCGCCCGAGTGTGGAGAAGTCGCCGTCCGCCCGGCCCTGTCGCCCATCTCGAGGCGACCGTCCACGACTCCGCCCTCCTCGAGCTTCACGCGGCGACTGTGGATGTCCCCCTCGACCCGGCACCCGGCCTGGAGCTCCACGCGGCTGGCGGCCGTGATGCTCCCGGTCACGCGGCCCGCGACCACGGCGTCCTGTGTGTCGATGTCCCCGCGGATCGTTCCGCCCTTGCCGACGACGACCGCCTTGGCGGCGCGCACGCCGCCCTGGACGGTCCCCTCCACGCGCAGCGTCCCGTCCGTGTCGCAATCGCCCGTCACCGTCATGCCGGGCCCGATGATCGAGACCACGTCGCTGGCCTCGCGGCCCTCGATCCGTCCCGATGCTCGATTCACCATCCTCTGCCCCTCCTCTTGCCGAACCGCCGGTCAATCCCCGGGCGGCAGAAGCCGCGCCGGATCCATGGACCGGCCGTTCCTGGTCACTTCGAAATGCAGATGGGGCGCCGTCGAGCGTCCCGAGCTGCCCGAGAGCGCGATCACCTCGTCTCGCTCGACCGAATCCCCGCGCGCCACGAACAGCCACAGGTTGTGGGCGTACAGGGTCACGATGCCACCACCGTGCCTAACGCGCACGTAGTGGCCGTACACCGGGTCGTCTCCCACCTCGGACACCACGCCCCGGGCGGCGGCCCGCACGTACGAGCCCGTCGGCACCGCGATGTCCATGCCCGGATGGCCTTCCGAGGCCCCGGCGCCGCCCTCCTGGTGGACGCGGGTCACGAAGCCCCGCTGCGCGAGCGGCCAGTCCAGCCCCGACGGCGCTCCCCGGGCGACGGCCGGCGGGGGCGTCTCCTCCTCCGGCGTCGCCGGGGGCAGGTTCACGTCCTCGTCCGACTTGCCCTCCGCGCCTCCCATCACCCGCCGCAGGCGATCGTACGCCCCCGCGACACTGTCGAGTCGGGCCGCCAGCGCGACGATCTTGGCCCGGTCGCGGTCGAAGCGCTCGACGCGGGCCTGCAGTCTCGCCTCGACGGCCGAGCGCACGTGCGCCCCCCACAGGTAACCGGCGCCGCCCCCCAGCACGAGGACCACCAGGACCACGGCCCCCCCGACCAGCAGGACGCGCCGGCGTCCGAGCTGCCAGGACCGGGAGGTCATGCCGCCCCGCCTGAGCAGCACCACCGTCCAGCTGGCGCCTCGGGGATCGCTCACCGTCGTCTCACGACCCGTCGAACAGGTCGGACGCGTCCTCGCCGGCCATCATCCGCACGAGCCGCTCGAACTCGTCCGCGTCGTGGAACACGATCCCGATCTCCCCCTCCTCCGCGCCGCGGAGGGATACCCTGACCTGCGTCCCCAGCGTGCGCTCGAGGATCTGTCCCGCCCGGTCCGCCACCGGATCGCGCCGACCGGAAGGGCCCCGGCGCCGACGCGTCTTCGCCGCGCCGCCATCCTTGAGACGACGCACCCGCCGTTCCGTTGCGCGAACCGACAGGTCGTCGGCGACCACCTTGCGGGCCAGGGCCAGCTGCGCCTCCTCGTCCTCGAGCCCGAGGAGGGCCCGACCATGCCCCGCCGTGAGCCGGCCGCCGGCCAGCATGGCCCGAATAGACTCTGGCAAGTTCAAGAGACGCAATACGTTAGCGACCGTCGACCTCGCCTGGCCGACGCGCTCCGCGACCTCCTGCTGAGTGAGGCCGAACCCCTCCTGCAGCTGGCGGTACCCGAGGGCCTCGTCGAGTGGGGAGAGGCTCTCGCGCTGGAGGTTCTCGACCAGCGCCAGCACGAGCATCTGCTCGTCGCTGAGCTCGCGGACGATGACGGGGGCGCGCTTGCGACCCAGCTCCTGGAGCGCCCGCCAGCGACGCTCTCCCGCCACGATCTCCCACTCTTCGCCGGAGGGACGGACGACGAGGGGCTGAAGGAGGCCATTCGCCCGGATGGACTCGGCCAGCTCGGCCAGCGCCGACGGCTCGAACTCGGTGCGCGGCTGGAACGGGTTCGGACGGATCCGGCTCACCGGGATCTCGCGCTCGGCGGCCCGGCTCTCGCCCTCCTCCATGTACTCCCCGAGGAGGGCTCCCAGCCCCTTGCCCAGACGGCTCTCTCCCTTAGCCAACCTTGCGCTTCCTCTCGTCCTTCCGGATGATCTCCCGGGCGAGGCTGAGATAGCCGCGGGCGCCCGTGGACAGGACGTCGTACAGGGCGATCGGCTTCCCGAAGCTCGGCGCCTCCGCGAGGCGGATGTTCCGCGGGATGATGGTCTGGAACACCTTGCCGCCGAAGTACTCCCTCGCCTCCTCGGCCACCTGCTTCGAGAGATTGAGCCGCGAATCGTACATGGTGAGCAGGACGCCCTCGATCGCCAGCTCGGTGTTGATGTTCCTCTGCACGAGCCGGACGGTGTTGAGGAGCTGGCTGAGCCCCTCCAGGGCGTAGAACTCGCACTGGATCGGGATCAGCACCGTGTCGGCCGCCGCCAGCGCGTTCAGCGTCAGGAGCCCCAGGGACGGGGGCGAGTCGATGAGGATGTACTCGTAGTCCTCGCGCACCTCGTCCAGCGCCCGCCGGAGCCGCTTCTCGCGCTCGGGCCGGTCGATGAGCTCGATCTCCGCCCCGGCCAGGTCGCGGCTGGCCGGCACCACGTCGAGGAAGGGGAAGTGCACCTCTCGTCGGGTGGCCTCCGCGATCGGCACCCCGTCCACGATGCAGTCGTAGGTCGAGGGCTCGCCGACGTCCTTGCGAACCCCGAAGCCGCTGGTCGCGTTGCCCTGGGGGTCGCAATCGACCACCAGGGTGTGCTTCTCGGCCACCGCGAGGGAAGCACCGAGGTTGATGGCGGTCGTGGTCTTGCCCACGCCGCCCTTCTGGTTCGCGATAGCTATGACGCGGGCCATGGACCGGTCGCTGGATGGATCGGGAGTCGCTCGGCGAGGACGCTCGCGCAGGCGAGGGGCCCGCGCGTCGGGCCGCCGGAGCGAATATACGGGGAGCGTCCGGAGCGCGCCAAGCGGCCCCGGGCCCCCGCGGGCATGTTTCACGTTAAACATCGGCCCCCCCGCGGACCCGCGGCGGGACCGGGCGCCTCCCGCCCCCGGACGTGGCTGCCCCGCCCTCTCCGAACCGCCCCTTGCGCGGCCGCCCGGTCCCCCGGAAGCTGTTGCACGGGAAACCTTACGGTGAAACAACCAGGGAGGATGGGGGATGACGCCGGAGGCGGTCCACTCGGAGGAGTTTCGGCGCGGGTTCCTCCTCGGCGTCCTCGTCGGAGAGGGCCATTTCGGGGGGGACGGCCGCCAGCCGCAGGTGACCCTCCGCATGCACACGGACCACGAGACGCTGTTTCGCTGGATCGAGGACGCGTTTCCGGGCGGGAAGCTTTACGGGCCCTATCACCACAGTGGCCGCCGCTACTTTCAGTGGATGGCCCGGGGGGTCTTCCTCCGCGAGGAGCTCGTCCCCCTGCTCGATGCCTATCTCCGCCCGGAGCTCGACCGCAAGGCGTTCGGCCGCTACCAGGACATGAAGGCTCGTTACCGCCTGTAGAAGGGCGACGCGGCCCTCCGGCGAACCCGGCACGTCGTTTGCGCGGAGCGTCTCGCGTCCGCGGCCGACCGCCCGCCGGGCACCTCCTCCAGGTGACGGGTGAGCAAACGAACATGGACGGCGAAACCGCCGACTCCCGACGGGCATTCCGGGTGCGGGGACGCGTGCAGGGAGTCGGCTTCCGCTGGAACACGGTCCGCATCGCGCGGAAGCTCGGCCTTTCGGGCACCGTCCACAACCGCGCTGACGGCTCGGTCGAGGTGCACGCGTCGGGCGACGTCGACGCCCTCGGGCGTCTCCGCGACTGGCTCAACCGAGGACCGCGGGCGGCCCGGGTCGAGGCGGTCGAGGAGATCCTCCCCGGCGACGACCTCCCGCGAGACTTCAGGATCGTACGCTGATCACCCCGCGTGCGCCGCACGGGGCGGGGCCCGACGCCGGGTTCGGCACTTTCGGGCTTCTTCGGGGTATTCGCGCGAGAACTTTTTCTAGGGAGGACTTCGCCGCATGATCGAGCTCCCCGACGTAGAGCGCATGATCGATGGCTTCGCCGGCTACGCGACCGGCAAGACCATCTCCCACGTCTTGATCGACGAGCCCGAGGCCGTCGATGTCGATCCCGAAGCCGCCGAGGAGCATCTCGAGAGCTTCGCGATCGACGCGGTCGAGCGCCACGGACGCTACATCGTCCTGCGCTTCCGCTCCGGCTACAGCCTCGTGTTCCACATGGGTGAGCAGGGCGAGATCTACCTCGAGTCGCAGACCGCCCCACCACCACCTAACTCCAAGATTCGCTTGCAGTTCGCCGCCGGGCGCGAGCTCCGCTACGCCTCCCCGGGCGACAAGGGCGAGGTGCACCTGGTCGAGGGCCACGACTTCGCTGGACTGGAGACCCTCGAGAACCTCGGCATCGACCCCCTCAGCGACGAGCTCACCCCCGAGCGCTTCATCGAGCTCGCCGCCGCGCATCCCCGCAGCTCGCTCAAGGGGATGCTGATGAACCAGGAGATCATCGCCGGCATCGGGAACGAGTACGCCGACGAGATCTGCTTCCAGGCGGGCTACCGCCCGGACGCCCGCGTCGGGGACATGACCGAGCACCAGCTCTCCCGGGTGCACAAGTACCTGAAGCGAGTGCTGCGCCGCGCCACCCTCCACTGGGAGGCCGCGCACGCCGACCCGGGCTGGCTCATCAACCACCGCGCCGACGGGGCGCCCTGTCCCCGTTGCCGGAACGGGCTCGAGTCGATGACCCTCATCGGTCGTAAGACCTACATCTGTCCTCGCTGTCAGCGAGCCGCCTGACGGGTCGGGCGGCGTCCGCCGGGACCGCGGCGATGCGCGCGGTCCCGGCGGCGCTCCTCCTGTGCGTGCTCGGCCTGTGCCCGCCCCGGGCCGCGGTCGGGCAGTCCACGAGCCTCCTCGACGGACCCGACGGCTACCCGTTCCGGCCTCCCCTCGCCTCCGCCATCGAGCCCGGCACCCGACTGGCGCCGGTCCGGATCCACCGCGGCTCGGAGCACAGGACGGTGGGGCTGGCCAATTTCGGGGATGCGTTCGCGGTGTGGTTGAGGCGCGGCTCGCGGCACGACTCGGGCGCCGCGCGCGCCGTCCCTTCGTCCTCCCCCGACCGCTCCCTGCGACTCGCCATCGGGCTCGCCGGCGGGGCCTTCGCCCGCTTCGACCTCCAGAGCCGGAACAACGAGTTCCGGGAGGCCCACTTCCGCGTGGGCCTGCAGCTGCGGGCCGGGTGGCGAGGGCTGGCGGCCCGGGCGGAGCTCTACCACGTGAGCTCGCACCTGGGCGACGAGTACATGGTTCGCACCGGCGCCCTTCCGCACTCCACCAGCCGGGAGGGTCTGGAGATCCTCGTCCAGGGTTCGCCTCTGCCCGGGCTCATCCTGTACGGGGGCCCCGGCTCGATCGTGCGCTCCAAGCGGAACTTCGTGGCCGCCTCGGTGCGCGCCGGTTTCGAATGGGTGCCGACGCGGCTGCGCTGGGGCCCCTTCGCCCCCTACGCGGGCGCGGAGGCCTTCTCCTGGGCGGAGCTGGGATGGGACCCTATCCTATCGGGGCAGGCCGGGGTGCGGTTCGGCGGAGGCAGGTTCCGACTCGGTCTGGAGGGCGGGGCGGGGCCGTCGCGCGCCGAGCAGTTCTGGAGACAGAACGAGACGCTGTTGGGAGTCGTGTTCACGCTGGTGCACTGAGCCGGCCCGGCGCCCGCCGTCGGAGCGAACGGCCCCTCCCGTCCGGGCAGCGGGGGGACGGACCCTACCGGGAGCCCCCGCTCTCTTCCATTCGCTCCCTGGCCAGATACCACTGCTGCGGCAGCGAGGCCAGGTTGCTGGTCGTGTAGTACAGGTTCAGCCCGGCCGGGAAGCGGGCGAACAGGAAGGTCATGACGACGGGCATGGCGTAACCCATCATCTTCATCTGCGTGTTCCGCTCCATGCCGCGTTGCCCGATCCACTGCAGCACGAACATCGACAGTCCCATGGCGACCGGGATGATGTACAGCGGATCCTGGAGCGAGAGGTCCGGAAGCCACAGGAAGGGAACGCCCCGGAACTCGATCGTGTTCTCGAACACGAAGAACAGCGTGATCAGGACCGGGAACGGGAGCATCATCGGGAGGCACCCGGCCAGCGGGTTGATGTTGTGCTCCCGGTAGACCCGCATCATCTCCTTCTGGAGTTTCTCCGGCTCGTCCTTGTACTTGGCCTGTAGCTCCTTGACCAGCGGCTGCACCTTCATCTGGGCCATCTGGGCCCGCATCGACTTCTGGTACAGCGGGAACAGGACGACCCGCATCAGGATCCCGAACAGGATGAGCACCCACCCGTACTGCAGGCCCAGCACGTTGTGGAGCCAGGTGAGGATCTTGGTGATGAGCCCGGCGAGCGGCCGGATGATGAACCGGAGCCACTGCCAGCCGTAGGGGTTCACGTTCTGGAGCTCCTGGCCGATGGCGGCCAGGCGATCGAACTCCTGCGGACCCAGGTAGGACTGGAGCTCGAAGCCGGGCTGGCCGGCCGGGACGGGAAGCGCCGCCTCCATGTGGGCGGTGTGCGGCGCCGCGTCGCCGGTCACCAGGAGGCCGCCGAATCCCTGCTTCCCGCGAGAGGCGATCAGGGCCTCCAGAAAGTACTTGTCCTTCACGGCCACCCACCGGAAGGGCGCCCCCTCCGGCGTCCGCACGCTGTCGGGCTTCACATCGTCGAGCCCCTGGCTCTTCACCCCCTGCTGCCCGTTCACGACGTAGCCGAGGTGCTTGTAATCCTCCCCCGGATGCGCCTCGTTCGTACGGATGCCGCTGCCCAGCCAGGCGAGCACCGTGTAGCCCCGCGAGCCGAGACCCTCGAACGCGCCGTGCACGTCCACCAGGTACCGGTCCGGCTCGAACCGGTACGTGACCCTATAGACCAGCTTCGTCCCGGGGACGGCGTACCGGAACGAGAGACTGTCGGCCCCGCCGCCGCTGTCCACCCGGACGGACGTGGCGCTGGGCTCGAACCGGCGCCCGGAGAGATCGAGGGTGTCGGGACCGACGGCGACCCGCCACGACAGCAGGTGCTCGCCGGAGCGTACCAGCTCCGCCCTCCGGCCGGCCGAGTCGCCGCTCGCGAAGGAGGCGTAGTGCCGGAGCGTGGCACTGACCAGCCGGGCCCCGCGCGTGTCGAACGCCAGGGAGTACAGGGGGGTGCGAACCCGGATGGTGTCGCCCGGCGCCGTCTCGGCCGCGCCCTGGTTCCCGAGCGAGGGCGTGGGGCCGGCTGCCGCGGTCCCGGTGTCGGGCGCCGCGATGTTCGCCGCGGCGCTGCCGGCCGCCACACTGCCCGCCGGCGCTCCCACACCTTGGGAAGTCGACGCCGAGTCCGGCGCCGTGGAAGCGCTGCCCGCGACCGCGGCAGTGCCCGCCGCCACGGCGGCCGAGTCCACGGCAGCCCCCGGTGGGTGCCTGGGCGCCGAGGGCGGGAACAGGAGGTTCGTGATCACGACGACGGCGATCATGAGCACGATCGCCAGGGTTACGCGCTTCTCCATCGCGTCAGGTCACCCCGCGCCCCGCGGCCTCCGTCCGGACCGACTCACCGTCGGCGGGCGGCACCGGATCGGGACCGAAGCCTCCAAAGGGGTGGCAGCGCAGCAGCCTGCGAGCGGCGAGCCACCCTCCCCTGAGGGCGCCGAAGCGCTGCACCGCCTCGAGCGCATACTCCGAGCAGGTCGGCGTGTAGCGACACGCCGGCGGGAGGAGCGGCGAGAACGCCGCCCGGTACACCCGGATGAGCAGGATCAGGAACCGCGCGGCCACGTCAGCCCTCCCAGCGCCTCCAGGAGCCCGGAGCGCAGCTCCCCGAAGCCGAGGTCGTACGCCGTGGCGCGGGTCCGCACCACCATATCCACGCTCGTGCCCTCACGCACCGCGGCCGGGAGCCATTCCCGGCGCAGGATCTCGCGGAGCCGTCGCCGGAGCCGGTTGCGCTCCGCGATGGTGCGGCCGTGCGTCGGAACGACGATGGCCACCCGCGGTCGCCCGCTCGGGGAGCCCCTGGCGAAGAGCTCCAGGTCGCGCCCCGCGTGGCGGCGGCCCTCCCGGAAGGTCGCGCGAATCTCCTTCGAGGATCGCAGGCGCGCCGCGCGCGGGAAGCGCTCGCCCGCGCTCACGCAACGTCACCCTCGTCTCTCGGACTCGCGGCGGCCCCGGCGCCCTCCTCAGCGGCCCCGATGCTTGCGCACGCGCTCGCGGCTCACGCTGAGCCGCTTGCGGCCCCTCCGGCGACGACGGGCGAGCGTCTTGCGGCCACCCTTGGTCTTCATACGGGCCCGAAAGCCATGGTCGCGGCGGCGCTTGCGATTGGTGGTCTTGCTGCACGTCCTTCCCATGACACCCGTCTATGATCGCGGGGAAAGCGGGCCGGCTCGCGGCGTGCTCGGTGCGAGCGGCGTCGGTTCGGGGCCTCGGCTTTTCGAGGAGCCGATCAGTATAGACGCAGGGCCGACCACTGTCAAAGTGAGGAGCGCTCGCCCGGCCTCGTGCCCCCCGGCCTGCTCGTTGACACTCCCGGTCACCCTCTCTACAATGAGGCCCCCCGTCTCCTGCCCCCGGTGCTCGGGCCGACCCTGGAACCAGGCCGCATGGAACTGACCGCGAACGAAGTCTGGGCCCGCATTACCGATGCCGCGCGGGACGTGCTTCCCGAGCAGACGTTCCGGACGTGGCTCTCGGCCACGGAAGCCGTCACCCTCTCGGACGACACGCTCGTCGTCGGCGCGCCCACCAAGTTCGCCGTCGAGTGGATCGAAGATAAGTACGGTCCGCTCCTGGTCGATCTGGCCGAGCGCCAGCTGGGACGCTCGCTCGAGCTCCGGTTCGAGCACCAGGGCCACGCGGACCGGATCCAGATCCCGGAGTTCAGGTCCTCCGAGGCCGCCCGGCCTTCCACCGAGCCGACCGAGTCGGCCGCCGCGTCGGCCTCCCCGTCCGACTCCGGCCTCAACGAGCGTTACACCTTCTCGCGCTTCGTCATCGGCGGGAACAACCAGCTGGCGGCGGCCGCCTGCCAGCGCGTGGCCGATGCCCCGGCCAAGGCCTACAACCCTCTGTTCATCTACGGCGACACCGGCCTCGGCAAGACGCACCTCATGCACGCCATCGGGCACGCCATCCTGGACCGAGCACCGGGCCGCCGGGTCGCCTACATCCCGTCCGAGCAGTTCACGAACGAGATGATCTCGGCCATCCAGAGCGGCCGCACGCCCGAGTTCCGCCAGCGCTACCGGCGGATCGACGTGCTCCTGGTGGACGATGTACACTTCCTGGGCAACAAGGAGGGCACGCAGGAGGAGTTCTTCCACACCTTCAACTCCCTCTACGACGCCCAGAAGCAGATCGTCATCACGAGCGACCGACCCCCGCAGGAGATCCCCGGCCTCCAGGAGCGCCTGGTGTCGCGCTTCGAGTGGGGACTTGTCACCGACATCAAGCCGCCCGACTTCGAGACGCGGGTCGCCATCCTGCAGAAGAAGGCGGCCGAGGACCGCCTCGTCCTGGACGACGACGTCATCGAGTACATCGCGCGCCACCGCAAGACGTCGGTCCGGCAGCTCGAGGGTGCCGTCATCAAGCTGCTCGCCTACAGCTCGCTGACTCGCCGGGAGATCACCCTCGAGCTGGCTCGGGAGGCGCTGGGAGGTTCGGACGAGCCGGAGCCCGAGCCGCAGCGCGCCACACCCGAGGAGATCCGACGACGGACGGCGGAGGCATGGGACGTGACCGTGGACGGGCTCACCTCCAGGCGCCGAACCCGAAACCTCACGGTCCCCCGTCAGATTGCCATGTACCTGATCAAGACTCTCCTCGACCTGCCCTACACCGAGATCGGCGGGCTCTTCGGGGACCGAGACCACTCCACCGTCATCCACTCGGTCAACAAGGTCGAGGCCGAAATGGCTTCGGACCCGGAGTTCCGTGTGCGGGTCCGGGAGCTCCAGGACGAGCTGCGCCACTGATGTCTCTCCCCGCGCGCCGCGGGGACTCGTTGACGGAGTGTGGATCGGGGTGGAGAGGCTTCCGGAGAACGCTCCGCGTGTGGACACGCGTCGAAGAAGACCCGGTTTTCCCCCGACCGTCCACAGTGGGTGGAGACATGGAACAGCGCGTGGAGGCTCGACTTCCATGCGTGCCGCCCCGAGATGTCCACATGTCCACGGTCCCTACTACTACTACGAAGATTACTATATCATACCGTAGCCCTGATGATCGCCGGGGAAAGTCGCCGCCACGGGAGGAACGAGGAGCTCGATGAGGCTTTCGATAACGCGCGAGAAGTTGCAGGAGGGACTCGGGGCCGTGGCAGCCACGATCCCCAACAAGACGACCCTGCCGGTCCTCTCGAACATACTCCTGCGGGCGCAGGGATCCAGGCTCGAGATGAGCGGCACCGATCTGGACATCTCGGTGTCGGTAGCGGTGGACGCCGAGGTGGAGCAGGCCGGAGCGATCACCGTTCCCGCCCGGAAGATCTCCGACATCGCCCGGGAGCTCGAGAGTGCCCCCGTGCACCTGGTCGGGGATGGCGACCAGATCGAGCTGTCCTGCGGGAAGAGCCGCTTCAAGCTCTTCGGGCTCCCCGAGGGGGAGTTCCCCTCCTTCCCCGAGGTCGACTTCTCCGAGAGCTGGAAGGTGACCGCCGGGACGCTCCAGGAGCTCATCGGGCGCACGTCCTTCGCGGCATCGACCGAGGAGAGTCGGCCGATCCTGAACGGGGTGTTGTGGCAGCTGCGTTCCGACCACTGCACCATGGTCGCCACCAACGGCCACCGCCTGGCGCGCATGACATTCCCGCTGGAGGAGGTGGATGCTCCCGAAGCCGACCTCATCGTGCCCCCGAAAGCGCTCCAGCAGGTCGAGCGACTGTTCGAAGCCGACGAGGAGGTCGAGGTGGCGCGGTCCGAGAACCACCTGGCCTTCCGCTCCGCGGCACGGGTGGTGTACACCCGGCTCATCGAGGGACCGTACCCGAACTACGAGCAGGTCATCCCCTCGGACAACGACAAGCAGGCGGTCGGCAGTACCGAGGCGCTCGAGAAGGCGCTCCGGCGCATGGCCGTGGTGGCCAGCGACCAGACGCACCGCGTCCGCCTCTCCTTCTCCGATGGGACTCTCGGCTTCCGCGTCCAGACACCCGACCTCGGAGAGGCCGAGGACGAGGTGTCGGTCGACTACCAGGGAGAGACTCTCGAGATCGGTTTCAACGCCAACTACCTGCTTGAGGTGCTGCGCTACATGCCGGACGAGGACGTCCGCATCGAGTTCCGGGCCCCGGAGCGGGCGGCGACCTTCCGACCGGCCGGGGGCGAGCCCGATTACCTGTGCCTGGTGATGCCGCTGCGGCTCCTCGATTGAGCGACGTCGACCGGGCCCCACGGCCCGTTCGCCCGTCCCTCGACGCCATCCTGCGGCCGTCCTCCATCGCGGTGGTCGGCGCCAGCCGCCGTCCGGGCACGATCGGCTACCAGATCGTGGACAATCTCCTCGTGCACGGCTTCCAGGGCACCGTCTATCCGGTGAATCCCGGGGCCAGGGCGATCCACTCGATTCGGGCCTTCCCATCGGTCGGCGACCTTCCCGAGGTGCCCGACCTGGCCGTCGTGGTGGTTCCCAAGGAGCACGTCCGCTCCGTGGTCGAGCAATGCGCCGAGGCCGGCGTACCGGGGGTGGTCGTGATCAGCGCCGGCTTCAAGGAGGTGGGAGGCGCCGGGATCACCCGGGAGCGGGAGCTGCTGGACATCGTCCGTAGTCACGGCATGCGGATGGTCGGCCCCAACTGCATGGGGGTGATCAACACGTCGGGCGAGATGTCGATGAACGCGACCTTCGCCCCCTCCATGCCGCCTTCCGGGCCCATCGCGTTCATGAGCCAGTCGGGCGCCATGGGCGTCACCATCCTGGACTACGCGGCCGAATACGGGATCGGCGTCAGCCAGTTCGTTTCCATGGGGAACAAGGCCGACGTCTCCGGAAACGACCTCCTGGCCTACTGGCGCGACGACCCCCGCGTCGGCGTCATCCTCCTCTACCTCGAGAACTTCGGAAATCCGCGGCGCTTCACGCGCATCGCCAGGGAAGTGACCCGTAAGAAGCCCGTGATCGCCGTGAAGGCGGGACGCAGCCGCGCGGGCGCCCGCGCGGCGTCGAGCCATACGGGAGCGATGGCGGCCATGGACGTAGCCACCGACGCGCTCTTCGCCCAGTGCGGCGTGCTGCGCGTGGACACGGTCGAGGAGCTGTTCGACGCCGCGATGGCCTTTGGCAATGCCCCTATGCCGGAGGGGCCCCGGGTGGCGATCGTGACGAACGCCGGCGGACCCGGGATCATCATCGCCGATGCGTGCGAGTCTCGCGGCCTCGAAGTCTCCCCGCTGTCCGGGGGTGCGCAGGCCCGCCTCCGCGAGCTCCTCCCCGAGGAAGCGAGCGTGGCGAACCCGGTCGACATGATCGCCAGCGCCCGGGCGGAGGAATACGGCTCGGTGCTCGAGATCGTGCTCGCCGACGAGGAGGTCGACGCCGTCATCGCCGCCTTCGTGCCGCCCCTCGGCGTGGACGCGGGCGACGTGGCCCGGGCCATTCGCTCGGTGGCCGAAGGTGCCCCCAAGCCGGTGATGGCCGTCCTCATGGGACGCGAGGGACTCCCGCGGGGCATGGCCGAGCTCCATGAGGCCCGCATCCCGGCCTACATCTTCCCGGAGTCCGCGGCCCGCGCCCTGGCGGCCATGGAGAAGTACCGGCGCTGGCTCGCCAGGCCCACGGGCGAGGTCCGCCAGTTCGAGGACGTCGACCGGGAGCGTGCCGATCGGGTGCTGGCCGAGGCGACGAGCGAGGGTCGGGCGCTGCTGCCCGTCCCGCAGGCGCTCGAGGTTCTCGAGGCGTACCGGATTCCGGTGGCCCCCTACAGGGTGGTCGAGAGCGCCGACGAAGCTGCGGCGGCCGCGAGCGAGCTCGGCTACCCGGTCGTGCTCAAGGCGGTGGCTCCGGGGCTGTCACACAAGTCCGAGGCGGGAGCCGTGGCGCTGGACCTGGACGAGCCCCGGGCGGTGCGCGTAGCGTACAGCGACATGGAGTCGCGGGCCTCGACCTGGCCCGACGGCGCGGTGATGACGGGCGCGGTCGTGCAGCCCATGGTGCGTGGCGGCCGGGAGACCATCGTGGGCATGACGCTCGAACCCAACTTCGGGCCGCTCATCATGTTCGGGCTCGGGGGCGTATACGTCGAGGCGCTCGGCGACGTCACCTTCCGGGTCCAGCCCGTGACGGACGTGGACGCGAAGGAGATGGTGCGGGACCTCCGGGGCGCGCGCCTCCTCGAGGGCGTCAGGGGGGAGCCGGGCGTGTGCTTCGAGCGGGTGGCCGAGGTCCTGGAACGGGTGAGCCAGCTGGTGGGCGATCACCCGGAGATCCGCGAGCTGGACGTGAACCCGTTCCTCGCCTTCCCCGAACCGGAGCGGTGTGTGGCGGTCGACGCCCGGATCCTGGTCGGAGAGCCGGGGCGGGGCGCGTGAGCGCACACCGCGCCCGCATGGCGCAGATGTTGCTCGCCGAGTCGAGATACGGATCCTTCTGCGTCCACCTCGAGCGACATCGGGACGATGAATTCGTCGCCCAATCCACGGCAGGAACCTCAGGCGCGCCCGGGCCGCATCCTCGTGGCCGACGACAACGAGGACTGCCGGATCGCCCTGCGCACCTACCTGGAGGCGCACGGATACGAGGTGTTCGAGGCGGCCGACGGGGAGAGCGCCGTTCAGCTGACGCTCCGCGAGCGGCCCGATCTCGTGCTCATGGATGTGATGATGCCGGGCGTGGACGGGCTCGAGGCCGCCCGTCGAATTCGCGCGCTGGACGATGCGGACCTGTCCTCCATCCCAATCGTGGCCCTGAGCGCCATGGAAGGAGCCCGGCAGGCCAGCGCGGCCGCTCGCTGCGACGATTGCATCCTCAAGCCGATCGATCTCGCCGCGTTCGCGGCGATGATCGAGGGGTGGCTGCAGCTGGACTGACGCCGGTCGTTCCGCGGCGCACCCACCCTCTTCCCCGTCCGGCCGGGAGTGAGGTCCGTCATGCCTAGCTGCCCCCACTGTGGCTTCTCGGTCGATCCGGGAGCCGTCACGTGCCCCCTGTGCGGAAGCGAGCTCGGCACCCGGGGCGGAGAGTCCCCCGAGGGGACCCGCGGCCCGTCGGCCGGCGTCGCGCCGACCGTGCCGGTGCGCGAGGCGGAGCGTCTGGCCTGGGAGGACCCCGACCGGGACTTCTTCTCCTCCCTGTTCGAGGCCTGGCGCACCAGCCTGTTCGAGCCCTCCCGCTTCTTCCGGTCCGTGTCCTGGGAGGGCTCCTTCGGACGCCCACTGCTCTACTTCCTCATCGTGTTCGTCGTGGCGGCCCTGTTCAGCTCGCTGTGGCAGGGGCTGGTGTTCGCGCCCTGGACCCGACACATGATCGAGGCGTTCGGGGGCGGTGAGGATTGGATCGGGGGGCGTTGGGGCGCGGCCGGCCTGGCGTTCAACTTCTTCGTGAGCCCGTTCACCGCCCTGTTCGTGCTCGGCCTCGGCACCGTGGTCCTGCACCTGTTCGTGCTCATGCTGGTGCCGACGCGGCGCGGAATCGGACAGACCGCGCGCGTGGTCTGCTACAGCTGGGGCCCGGCGCTGCTCACCATCGTTCCCGTGCTGGGCCCGCTGGCCGCGTACTTCGTGTGGATCCCGGTGCTCGAGGTCCTCGGGCTGCGGGAGGCGCATCGCACGACCACCGGGCGCGCCATCATGGTGTGCCTGGGCCCCGTCGTCGTCCTGCTGCTCCTCACCATCGCCTTCGCCATCCTGGTCGCCCTGTTCGCCAGCGCCTACTCGGGCACGCCCGGCGTCCTGAAACGGATCTAGGCGCGCCCGCCGGCGTATGCTGAACACGGGAGACGAGCGAGAGAGCACCGGGTTCCCGCGCCGAGGGAGATGAAGAGGCCACTCACGGAGAGCGAGCGCGTCGAGCGGGAGGAGTTCGCGCGGGGGCACCTGCCTCCGGGCGAGGAGCCCGTGCCGGCGCGTGCGGCCTCCACCCTCGCGCTCCTGCGACCCGGATCCGCCGGCGGGGCTCCCATGGAAGTCCTGCTCCTCGAACGGCCGCGCACCTCCCGGTTCGCGGCCGGTGCCTACGTGTTCCCTGGCGGGGTGGTGGACCCCGAGGATGCCGGTGTGGAGCTGGAGGAGCGGCTCGGGCCAGCGGTCACGAGGGCGGAGGGCCCGGCCCTGGCGGCCGCGCTTCGAGAGCTGTTCGAGGAGACGGGCCTCCTTCCGGCCGATCGCCTCCCGGGGGCGGTCGAGCTGGCTCGGGGGAGGGCGGCGCTGCTCGAGGGCCGGACGGATTTCGGGGAGGTGTTGCTGCGCTGGGATCTCGCGTTCCGGGGGCTCCGCGCGGCGTACCTGTCTCGTTGGGTCACTCCCGAACGGCTGGACCGCCGCTACGACGCGCGCTTCTTCGTGGCCGAGCACCGCGGGGGAGACGTACGGCTCGTGGGCGACGAGCTCGTCGACTCCGTCTGGATGGGTCCGAACGAGGCCCTGGAGCGATTCCGGGCCGGCGACCTGCCCATGCTGTTGCCCACCCGGCGCACGATGACGGAGCTGGCCCGCTTCGACGATCTGGACGAGCTGTTCGCCTGGGCCGCGGCCCGCGAGGTCCGGGCGCACCGCCCCCGACTGAGGGTCGAGGGCGACTCGGTGATTCCCGTCCTTCCCGGCGAGCCCGGTTACGAAGAGGCGCGGTGAGCTGGAGGCTGATCGACCTGGGGGAGGAGGTCCGCTGCGCCGTCGCGGACAACCCGGGACCCATGACGCTGGACGGCACGCGGAGCTACCTGATCGGGAGCGAGCGCGCCGTCCTGCTCGACCCCGGTCCGGCCGACGAGGATCTGCGCGAGCGGGTCGAGACCCTGGTGGACGGCGCCCGGGTCGAGCTCGTATGCCTCACGCACGCGCACGCCGACCACGCCGGAGGCGCCACGCTCGCGGCGGGCTGGCTCGACGCGCCCGTGGCCGCTTCGGCGGGCACCCTCCGGGCGCTGGGCGTGGACGGCCGGATCCTGGTGGACGGGGAGAAGCTGCCCCTGGACCACGGCGGGAGCCTGCTCCGGGTGCTCACCACGCCGGGCCACTCGAGCGATCATCTCTCTTACCTGCACGTGCCCTCGGGCGACCTGTTCACGGGGGACCTGGTGCTCGGGAGCGGCACGGCGATGGTCGGGGACCCGGACGGCCACATGGGCAGCTACCTGGCCAGCCTGGAGCGGCTGGCCGAGCTCCACCCCGCGCGCATTTTGCCCGGCCACGGCGAGCCGGTGACGGATCCGGTCGGGCGCCTGGGCGAGTACCACCGGCACCGCCTGGAGCGCGAGCGGCAGATCGAGACGGCCGTTCGCGACGGGGCCGCCTCCGTCTCGGACATTCGCGAGCGCGTGTACGCGGATCTGCCCACCAGCCTCGAGTGGGCCGCCGAGGCGTCCATCCGGGCGCACCTCAAGCACCTGGAGGAGTGCGGCGAGCGCCTGCCCCACCTCGACGGCCGGGACGTCGCCGAGCTGGGCCACGGGGAGGTGGAGGCGGGCGCGGGGCTGGGCGCGTGAGCCGGCCCGGCACGCTGGGGGAGCTCCGGGCGTCTGGATGGCGGAGCCGCTCGGTCAAGGACGAGATCCGGGGGAACCTGCGCGCCCGACTGCGGGAGGGCGAGGAGCTGTTCCCGGGAATCGTGGGCTACGAGGACAGCGTCATCCCCCAGATCGTCAACGCGCTGCTCGCCCGCCACGACTTCATTCTCCTCGGCCTCCGGGGCCAGGCCAAGAGCCGGATCCTCCGCTCCCTCACTTCGCTCCTGGACGAGGCCGTACCCGTGCTGGCCGGCTCCGAGGTCAACGACGACCCCCTGGCGCCGCTCAGCAAGTACGGCCGGGAGCTGGTCGAGGAGCACGGGGAGGAAACCCCGGTCGAGTGGATCGGGCGGGCGGGTCGCTACGTGGAGAAGCTGGCCACGCCCGACGTGACGGTCGCCGACCTCATCGGGGACCTCGATCCGATCAAGGCGGCCCGGGGAGGACACCTCCTGTCGGACGAGCTCTCCATGCACTTCGGCCTGCTGCCGCGGGCCAACCGCGGCATCTTCGCCGTCAACGAGCTCCCCGATCTGTCGGGCAAGATCCAGGTGGCGCTGTTCAACGTCATGGAGGAGGGGGACGTCCAGATCAAGGGGTTCCCGGTGCGGCTGCCGCTGGATGTGCTCCTGGTGTTCAGCGCCAACCCCGAGGACTACACGGCCCGCGGCAAGATCATCACGCCGCTCAAGGATCGGATCGGCTCGGAGATCCTGACGCACTATCCGCGCAGCCTCGAGGAGGCGGAGGCGATCACGCGCCAGGAGGCGTGGGCCGACCGCGGGCTGCCCATCGAGATTCCGGGGCTGGTGCGCGAGCTCGTGGAGCGGATCGCCTTCCAGGCGCGGGAGGACGGGCGGAGGATCGATCAGCGCTCCGGCGTCAGCCAGCGCATGCCGATCACGGTCATGGAGGACGCGGTGTCCAACGCCGAGCGCCGGGCCCTGGCAGGAGGGGCCGAGCGCGCCTCCGTGCGGATCGCCGACGTGTTCGCCGCCCTGCCGGCCATCACGGGCAAGCTGGAGCTCGAGTACGAGGGAGAGCTGCAGGGGGCCGTCAAGGTCGCCCAGGACCTCGTCGGCCGGGCCTGCTCGGACGCGTTCGACGTGCGCTTCGAGGAGGAGGATGCCCTCCCGATCATCGAGTACTTCGAGGAGGGGGGCGTGCTCCGGATCTCGGACTCGGCGCACGAGGACGTCCTGCTCCAGGGCTTCGGGAGCGTGCCCGGGCTCGTGCCCCTCGTGCGCTCGATCGAGGGCGGGAAAGGTGCCGCGGACGGCGACCGCGTGGCGACGTGCGAGCTGGTGCTCGAGGCGCTCTGCGCCAAGCGGAGGATCAGCCGGACGATGACGGGAGCGTACATGCGCCGTCGCGGAGGCGCTCGATGAGCCGGAGGTTGGCGGCGGGGAACGCGTAGGCGGCCAGCTCTCGCGGCCGGACCCAGGCCAGCGCGTCGGCGGCCGCCGGCCGGGGCTCACCCGCCAGGAGGCGGGCGTGGTACGCGTGCAGGGTGATCCGGAAGTGGCTGTAGGCGTGCTCGACCGTCCCCAGCGGCTCGCCGACCTCGATCTCGACGCCGAGCTCCTCGGCGAGCTCCCGGCGGGCGGCCTCGGGCGGGGTCTCCCCCGCCTCGACCTTGCCGCCGGGAAACTCCCACAACCCGCCCAGCAGCCCCTCGGCCGGCCGCCGCGTGATCAGCACGCGACCGTCCCTCCACACCACCGCCGTGGCGACGATCCGGTGCGGGAGGGGACCGCGGCTGCGGACGGGAGGCCGCTCGGACACGGTGCCCCGGGCCAGGGCCGCGCACATCCCGGCAGCCGGGCAGCTCTCGCAGGCGGGGGACGTCGGCGTGCACACCGAGCTCCCCAGGTCCATGAGGGCCTGGTTGAGATCCCCGGCCCGGTCGGCCCGGGCGTCGAGAATCGCCCGGGCCCGGTCCTCGAGCGCCGCCGGAGTCGGGGCCGCGAGGTCGAACAGCCGCGACAGGACGCGCCGCACGTTGCCGTCCACGGCCGGCTCGGGAAGGCCGAAGGCCAGGCTGGCGATCGCGCCGGCCGTGTAGGCGCCGATCCCGGGCAGGGAGCGCAGGCGCTCGGGCTCCTCGGGAAGTCGGCTACCGTACTCGGACACGACCTCGCGCGCCGCCGCGCGGAGCCGGCGTGCCCGGGCGTAGTAGCCCAGCCCCTCCCAGGCCTTGAGGACGTCATCCAGCTCGGCCGCGGCCAGGCTGTCGACGTCCGGGAAGCGCTCCAGGAAGGGGCCATAGTAGTCGCGGACGGTGTCGATGCGGGTCTGCTGGGCCATGACCTCGGCCACCCAGATCCGGTAAGGATCGGACTCCCCGCGCCAGGGCACGTCCCGCGAGCGGCCGTCGAACCACCGGAGGAGCGCGCCGGCCAGCCCGGCCGCGTCGGGCGGATCCGGATCCCGCCGGGCCGGCCGCCGGGGAGCCGCGCCGCTCATCCGCCCTCCGCGTCCTCCGCCGGGCCCGACTCGTACAGCCGGCCCTCGAAGATGCGCCGGGCCGGACCGGCGAGGCGGATGGCGCGCGGCCGGCCCGACTCCTCCGGCGACAGGGTCACCTCGAGGTCGTCCCCGCTGCGGGTGTGCAGCAGCAGGCGCGCACGGCAGGCTCCGGTGGCCTGGAGCACGATCGCCGAGGCCATCGAGCCCGCTCCGCACGCGAGCGTCTCCGCTTCGATCCCCCGCTCGAAGGTCCGGATGGTCGCGCGCCCCTCGTCCGCGGGAGCGACCAGGTTGACGTTGGCGCCTGCCGGCCCGAGCTCCGGGTGATGCCGGAGGGGGCGGACGAGCTCCTCGATCGGGCCTTCCGGCACGGCCTCGAGCGGAACCACCAGGTGCGGCGTGCCGATCTGCACCAGCCAGGCCGACCGGGACTCCCCGGCGTAGGGCAGCTCCAGGCGGCGCTCGATGCGGGCGTCGATCTCGTAGTCCAGCTCCACCCGATCCCCGCGCACGGCGGCCGCGACGGCTCCCTCGCTCGTCTCGATCGCCAGCCGACCCTCGAGGCCGAGGTCTCGATCGGCGGCCCACAGGGCCACCGATCGCGTACCGTTGCCGCAGGTTCCGAACTCCGAGCCGTCCGGGTTGAAGAAGCGGACTCCGAGCCGGCCGTCGCCCTCGAGCCGGACGAGGACCAGGCCATCGACCCCGACTCCGGTGGTCCGCCCGCACAGCCGGACGGCGAGCTCGGAGGGGTCACGGTCACCGAGCTCGGAGGCCTCGACGATGACGAAATCGTTGCCGGCCCCGCTGTACTTGGCGAACACGAGTCCCGGACGGATGGCTTGGCGCATGCGATGGAACCGAGGCCGGGGGTCGGGTAGCTTGATGTGAGGAGTCCGCGCGGCGGGCCCCTCGCCCGAGCCCAGCATAACCGGAGGCGATCCCATGCGCACCACGACGTACGAGCGCTATCGGGGCGACCTGGTCGACGCCCTGAACCTCCAGGAGCTCCTGGATCGCCTGTCCGACTTCCTCCTGGACAGTGGCTTCGCGGGCGGCGCACCCTGGTGGGGACCCACGGGCCCCGGCGAGCCGGGCGAGCCCGGCAGCCGGGACCTGGAGCGCCTCAAGCAGGCCATCCTCCAGGCGCTTCTCGACCAGGGCGAGCTCACCCCCGAGATGGTGCGGGCCCTGCGCGACGGACGAGACGCCGATCCGGACGTCGTCCGCCGCATCGCGGAGCTCCTGGATGATGTCGTGCAGCGACTCTCCGAGGAGGGCTACCTCCAGGTGGGTCAGGCGCGGCCCGGCGAGGCGTCCGGGCCCGGACCGGGACCCGTGGATACGGCGGAGGAGGGTCGGGAGCGCGAGCCCGAGCGTGAGGCGGCGCGCTCGGTCACCTTCGAGCTCACCGAGAAGGGGCTCGACTTCCTCGGCTACCGGTCGCTGCGGGACCTGCTCGGCGGCAGGGGCGACGGGGCGGCCGGCGTCCACGAGACGAGGATGCTGGCCACGGGCGTGGAGGCCGAGGCCAGCTCGAAGCCGTGGGAGTTCGGGGACACGATGAACCTGGACGTCCCGGCCACCCTCCGGAACGTCATGGCCCGGTCGGGCACGCAGTTCCCCCTGCCCCTGACCTACGACGACCTGAGGGTGCACCGGGCCCCGCAGCGCTCCACCTGCGCCACCGTGCTCCTCCTGGACTGCAGCCACTCGATGATCCTGTACGGGGAGGACCGGTTCACGCCGGCCAAGAAGGTGGCGCTGGCCCTGTCCCACCTGATCAGCACCCGTTTCCCCGGCGACGCGCTGCGCTGCGTCCTCTTCCACGATTCGGCCGAAGAGATCCCGCTGGCGCGGCTGGCCACCGCTCAGGTGGGTCCCTACCACACCAACACGGCCGAGGGCCTGCGCCTGGCGCGCCGCATCCTGCGGGGTCAGCGTCAGCAGATGAAGCAGATCGTCATGATCACGGATGGAAAGCCGAGCGCGATGACGCTGCCGGACGGCCGCGTGTACACGAACTCGATGGGGCTGGACCGCCGCGTTCTCCGCGAGACGTTCGCCGAGGTGAGCGCCTGCCGCCGCTCGGCGGTTCCGATCAACACCTTCATGCTGGCGCGCGATCCGTCGCTGGTGGCCTTCGTTCGCGAAGTGGCGCGGATCGCCCGGGGCAAGGCCTACTTCGCCAACGCGATGAGCCTGGGCCAGTACATCCTCATGGACTACATGCGGGGGAAGCGCCGGCGGGTCGGCTGATGAGCCACCGGTGAGGCCGCGGCCGAAGCTGGAGACAGCGGAGCGGAGGGGGCGCGCCCGTGGAGCGCCCGTGCCCGGGCGTGTCCCCCCGGCCGCGCCGCGCGCGTGCGGCGCGCCCCCGCCCCCCTCCGGTCTACGCCCCCTGGTAACTGGACGCAGAACGGCCGCAGCGTCCGGTGGGACACTGCGGCCGTAGGGGTACTCTCCGGCCTGACTCGACGCGATGCCTCTGCTGGCCGCGACGACTAGCCGAAGCGAGCGAGCGTTCTCGTACGCTCGCGCGGAAGGTGACCCTTCCTAGCGAGCGACCCCGAGGCGATCGCTTGCCCTTGCCGAGCCAGGCTCGAATCTACTCCCTGCAGACACTGGATCACCTCCTTTCGAAAGGGACGGATCGGGCACGACTCCGGTGTCCGGCGCGCCCCGCCGACACCCCGACGCGGCGCGTGAACGTCACCGAACGTAGAAGGGCGGGCGCCCGCTCACAAGCTGGAGGCGTCCCCCGGGAGCGGGTCGGACCGGGGACCGGACTCCCGGGGCACCAGGAGCTCCAGGAGGGCCGACTCGGCGCTCCGGAGCGGCTGGGTATGGCCGAGTGTGTGACACAGGAGCAGCGCCCCCTGGAGGGTGGCGAGGGCCACCGCAGCCGCCGGCCCCGGGTCGAGCCTGGGGTCGAACTCGCCTCGCCCGGCTCCCGCGGCGATCGTCTCCCTCAGCGCGCTCCGCAGCGTATCGAGGAACTCGGTGGCCACGGAGCGGATCTCTTCGTCGTGCGGGGCGAGCTCCAGGACCAGCGGGCCCATGGGGCAGGGCTGGCCGTGGCGCGCATCCGTCCTCTCGCCGGGACAGCTCGCGCGCACCTCGTGGAAAATGGCTCGAAGCGTCCCGGCGGCGTCGCCCTGGGCCGCCGTCGCTCCGCGCAGATGGTCCTCGAAGTCCCCGACCCAGCGCCGGAACACCTCGCGGGCGAGGTCCAGCTTGCCATCGAAGTAGTAGTAGAAGTTGCTGCGGGCGACGCCCGTGTGTTCCAGGATGTCCTCCACCGAGGTGGCGGCGTAACCGTTACGGCAGAAGAGCTCTCCCGCAGCCAGCACGAGCCGGTCGCGGTTGGTCATGGCGTTCACGCTCCCCGGGGTGCGGCCATCGGTCCCGTACGAATTCGGAAGGGACGGATTCCTGTCTACGGTCTCAATATGTGGATCTCCCATGCCACTACGCCACAAGGGCCTCGGCCGTCAGGGCCCGTATGGGCGCCGAGCGAGTTCCGCGGAAGCCGCGCGCGCGCGTCCCGCGGTCGGCGGCCCCTACGCGGCCCTGCGTCCCCGCTCCGCAGCCCGTAGGTTGGAGCGCGAAGCACTGCCCCCCGGGAAAGGGCCGCGACCCGCGAGCCGACCGCCCCCCGAGGGGCTCCCGCCCCGCGACAGGGAGGAACGCGCATGGCACCCCGCTTCATCACCCGCAGAGGGCACAAGCTGGGCCTGCCGCCGGGCTCTCTGGTGCCGGTCGAGGTTCCGACGCTCGAGCGCGTCCAGCTCACGGTCATGGACTACGACGCGCAGCGCCTCGAGGAACTCGAGATCGCGTCGGTGGAGGAATGTCTGCCGTTCCGGGATTCGCCCACGGTCACCTGGCTGGATGTCGTGGGCCTGCAGGACATGGAGCTGATCGCGAGGCTGGGGTCGGAATTCGGCCTGCATCCCCTGGTGCTCGAAGACCTGGTCAACACCGAGCAGCGGCCCAAGCTCGAGGACTTCCAGGACTACCTGTTCATGGTGATGAAGATGATCACGTTCTCGGAGGAGACTCACCGGGTCGAGGACGAGCAGGTCAGTCTCATTCTGGGCCCCCGGTTCGTGATCTCCTTCCAGGAGCGACCCGGCGACATCTTCGGCTCCGTGCGCGAGCGGATTCGGACGGGCAAGGGTCGCATCCGCACCATGGGACCCGACTACCTGGCCTACTCGCTCATGGACGCTGTCGTGGACCACTACTTCGCGGTCCTGGAGGGCGTGGGGGAGTGGATCGAGGAGCTCGAGGACGAGGTCGTGACCGAGCCGGTGCCCTCGACGATGGAGGAGATCCACCGGGTCAAACGCGAGATGCTCCTCCTGCGCAAGGCCACCTGGCCGCTGCGAGAGGTCGTCTCGTCGCTGGGGCGGGAGGGCACATCCCTGGTCACGGCCCCGGTGCGGATCTACGTGCGGGACATCTACGACCACACCATCCAGGTGCTCGACACCGGCGAGACGCTGCGCGACATCGTGTCGGGCCTCCTGGACACCTACCTGTCCAGCGTCAGCAACCGCATGAACGAGATCATGAAGGTGCTCACCATCATGGCCTCCATCTTCATCCCGCTCACCTTCGTCGCCGGCGTGTACGGCATGAACTTCCAGCACATGCCGGAGCTGGCCCTGCCCTGGGCGTACCCGGCGGTGCTGGTTCTCATGGCGGTGATCGCGCTCGGTCTCCTGGCCTACTTCAGTCGCAAGGGCTGGCTGTAGTCCGCCCTCCGCGAGCCCGGCCGCGGCGCCGGCCGGGTGGCGGGAACGGACGTTGCAGTCGGCACGGTTGACGTCCCATCCGGGGGCCGGGTATCGTAGGCGCCTCGATCACGGCCGGCCCGGGCCGCAGGAGCTACGAGAGGAGACGGAATGTCCGAAGTTCCCGAGGGGCTGCATTACACCGAGGAGCACGAGTACGTGCGCGCCGCCGACGGCGACGACGAGTTCTACGTGGGCATCACCGACTACGCGCAGAGCGAGCTCGGAGACGTGGTGTTCGTCGAGCTTCCCGCCGCGGGCGACAGCTTCGACAAGATGGAGGTGTTCGGCACCATCGAAGCCGTCAAGGCCGTGTCCGAGCTGTTCTGCCCGGTGGCCGGAGAGGTCCTGGAGATCAACGCGTCCCTGGACGACGACCCGGCGCTCGTGAACAGCGACCCGTACGGCGAAGGCTGGATGATCCGGCTCAAGGCCTCCGATCCGTCCGATGTGGAAGGGCTTCTGACGGCCGAAGCCTACCGCGCCCATCTCGACGAAGGCTGAGCTTCCCGCCCCCATGACCTTCGTACCGCACAGCGATGCCGACCGACGAGAGATGTTGCGACGGATCGGCGCTTCGGATGTCCCGGAGCTCTTCCGGGACGTGCCAGCCAGTCTCGTGCTCGACGAGCCCCTGGACCTCCCCGCGCCCCTGTCCGAATGGGAGGCGGTTCGCCGCCTCCGCGAGCTCGCCGAGGGCAATCCGTCCCTGGTCAGCTTCGCCGGCGGCGGGATCTACGACCACCACGTCCCGGCGGCCGTCGACCACATCCTGAGGCGCAGCGAGTTCTATACGGCCTACACGCCGTATCAGCCCGAGGTCTCGCAGGGGACCCTGCAGGTGATCTACGAGTTCCAGACCATGGTGTGCGAGCTCACGGGCATGGAGGTCGCCAACGCCTCGATGTACGATGGCGCGACGGCCACCGGAGAGGCGGCGCTCATGGCTCTCTCGGTGAAGCGCCGCGGCAGGATCCTCCTGGCCGGATCGCTCCATCCGCACTACAGGAAGGTCGTCGACACGTACTGCGAGGGGAGCGCCCGGGCGGTCGACGTGGTCGCACCCGGCGCCGATGGACTCCTCGACGCGGCGGCCGTGGCCGACGCCATCGACGACGACACGGCGTGCGTGATCGTCCAGAACCCCAACTTCTACGGTCTTCTGGAGGACCTGGAATCGCTGGCCGCCGCCGCGCACGACAGGGGAGCGCTTCTGGTGACGGCCGTGGCCGACGCCGTGTCGCTGGCCGTGGTGCGATCCCCGGGAGAGGCCGGTGCCGACATCGTGACCTGCGAGGGGCAGCCGTTCGGAAACGCGGCCAGCTTCGGCGGTCCGGTGGTCGGACTTTTCGCCTCACGCCGCAAGCTCATCCGGCAGATGCCGGGGCGCATCGCGGGAGCCACGGTCGACGAGGAGGGACGCCGGGGGTACGTGCTCACGCTCCAGACCCGCGAGCAGCAGATCCGGCGCGAGAAGGCGACCAGCAACATCTGCACGAACCAGGGGCTGAACGCCCTGGCGGCGACCGTCTACCTGGCGACCGTGGGCAGGGACGGCCTCCGACGGGTGGCCGAGACCTCGGCCCGCAACGCGAGGTACGCCCGCGAGCGCATCGAGGCGCTCGCGGGCGTCGAGCCGCTCCACCCCGACTCCCCGTACCTGCGCGAGTTCGCGGTCCGGACGGAAGAGGATTCGCGCGAGGTGCTGAGACGGGGGATCGCCCGCGGAATCCTGGCGGGCATCAGCCTGTCGCGCTTCCCCGAGCTCGGGGCTCCCGACGGCCTGATCCTGGCGTTCACGGAGAAGCGGAACCGGGCGGAGATCGACGATCTCATCGAGGTGCTGGCGGGATGATGCCTCCCGCCGGAGCAGCGGAGAGGAGCGAAACATGGGACAGCTGACATTCCACGGGCACGCGTGCACGGAGATCCGCACGGCGGACGGGACGCGCCTGCTCATCGACCCGTGGCTCACCGACAACCCGCTCGCGGACGTGGGCCCCGAGCCGTTCTACGACGACCTGGACTACGTGCTGCTCACGCACGGCCACTTCGACCACACGGGCGACGCGTACGAGATCCTGCGCCGCAGCGGGGCGACCCTGATCGCCACCTTCGAGCTGGTGGCCTACGCGCAGAACGAGGAAGGCGTCGAGAACGCCCACCCCCTGCACATCGGGGGCGGATTCCAGTTCCCGTTCGGGCGGGTGCAGCTCACGCCGGCCTTCCACGGCGGACAGGTGGCGGGCGAGAACGGCGGCGCGTACACCACCTTCCCGGCGGGCCTCCTCATGGGGGTGGACGGGAAGAGCGTGTATCACGCCGGCGACACCTCGCTCACCAGGGAGTTCGAGCTCCTGCGCGACCGCGTGGACGTGGCCCTGCTCCCGATCGGGGACAACTTCACCATGGGTCCGGCCGACGCCGTGCGGGCGGTCGACATGATCCGGCCCGGGGTGGTGATCCCGATCCACTACGACACCTTCGAGGTCATCGAGCAGGACCCCGAGGCGTTCCGGGAGGACGTGGGCGACCTGGCCGAGGTCGTGATTCTCTCCCCGGGCGAGAGCTACGAGTTCTGATGGAACGCCCTCCCTTCCCGTTCCAGGGCGAGTGGACGCCCACGATCTTCGAGCGCTCCCGGCCGGGGCGGCGAGGCACGTCCGTGCCCGACCCCGACGTCCCCGTGTCCGCCGGAGAGGAGCTGGTGCCGGAGGCGCACCGCCGGCGTGAGCCGCCGCGCCTTCCCGAGGCGCCCGAGCACGTCGTGGTGCGGCACTACACGGAGCTCTCGCTCAAGAACCATCACGTGGATCGTGCCCTGTACCCGCTGGGCTCGTGCACGATGAAGTACAATCCCAAGGTGAACGAGCTGACGGCCCGACTTCCGGGCTTCGCCGAGCTCCACCCGTTCACGCCGCACGAGGCGGCGCAGGGGGCGCTGGCGCTCATGCACGAGCTCGCGGGCATGCTGCGAGAGGTGGCCGGCATGGACGCGGTGAGCCTGCAGCCCGCCGCCGGCGCACAGGGCGAGATGACGGGCGTGCTTCTGATGCGCGCCTACCACCGCGCTCGCGGGGACACGCAGCGCAAACGGGTTCTCATTCCCGACTCGGCGCACGGGACCAATCCCGCTACCGTGGCACTGGCGGGCTTCGACTGCGTGGAGCTCCCCTCGGACGAAGGGGGACGGGTGGACCCCGAGGCCGTCCGCCAGGCTCTCGGCGACGACCTCGCCGGAATGATGCTCACCAACCCGAACACGCTGGGAGTGTTCGAGTCCAGGATCGAGGAGATCAGCCGCCTGGTGCACGGGGCCGGCGGGCTCATGTACATGGACGGCGCCAATCTCAACGCCCTGATGGGGGTGGTTCGCCCCGGAGACATGGGCTACGACATCGTCCACTTCAACCTGCACAAGACCTTCAGCACCCCGCACGGCGGCGGTGGACCGGGCGCGGGCCCCGTGGCCGTGAAGGAGCCGCTGGCCCGCTTCCTCCCCGTCCCGCACATCGAGGCGCGGGGTGACGAGTACGTGCTGGAGTGGGACAGGCCCGAGTCGATCGGCAAGATCCACGGCTTCTACGGCAACTTCGGCGTGATGGTGCGCGCCTACACCTACATCCGCATGCTCGGCTCGGGCGGAGTGCGTGACACGGCCGAGGCGGCCGTGCTCAACAACGCCTACCTGAGCGCGCTCCTCTCGGACACCTATCCTCTGCCGTACGGGCGCGGGATGCACGAGTCGGTGTTCACCGGGGAGGAGCTCAAGAAGCGGTTCGGCGTCCGGACGTCGGACGTGGCCAAGCGGCTGTTGGACTATGGGTTCCACGCACCGACCATCTACTTCCCGCTCACCGTTCCCGAGGCGCTCATGACCGAGCCCACCGAGACGGAGACGAAGGAGGAGCTGGACCGCTACGTGGACGCGCTCCACTCGATCGCGCGGGAGGCCGAGGAGGACCCGGAGCTGGTGCGTTCGGCCCCCCACACGACGCCGGTGCGGCGCCTGGACGAGGGCCGGGCCGGCCGGGAGCTGGACGTCCGATGGACTTTCCCGGAGGCAGGCCGATAGTCGGTCCGGCGTTCGCCGGGCCCATCCACTTCCGTCTCGACCCACCCGCGCCCGGCGCTCGCAACATGGCGGTCGACGAGGCGCTGATGGCGGGGGCCCGTCACGGACGGGTCACCCTGCGGCTGTACCGGTGGGACCCACCCTGCCTCTCCTTCGGGAGGAACCAGCGGGCGCGGGACCGCTATGACCTCGAGGCGGCGCGCGACCGGGGCATCGAGGTCGTCCGCCGGCCGACGGGCGGGCGCGCGGTCTTCCATCACCGGGAGCTCACCTACTCCGTGACGGCTCCCGCCGGGCTGTGGGGCGGCCTGCGGGCCAGCTACCTGCGCATCAACCGGGCGCTGCTGCGCGGGCTCGCGTCGCTCGGGGCCCCCGTGGCGGAGGCCGAGCGACGGCCGGGGAGGCGGAGTCCGGCCCCCACCACGAGGGCCTGCTTCCGCGACCCTCTTCCCGGCGAGATCACGGCGGCGGGCCGCAAGCTGGTCGGCAGCGCGCAGTGGCGGGACGGCGGAGCCCTTCTCCAGCACGGCTCCCTCCTCCTGCACGACGATCAGGCTACGGCCGAGCAACTTCGCCTCGGGATCGCGGACCATGCCGACGCGGGCGAGGACGGTGCGGTGCGGGCCGCCGCGCTCGTCGACCTGCTGGAACGGACCCCGGAGGAGGAGGAGCTGGCCGCGGCACTGCGGGCCGGTTTTTCCGAGGAGCTCGGCGTCGAAGTCGTGGACGCTCCCCCCGACCTTCCGGACCCCGGGCTCGTCGAGCGACTCGAGGCCCGCTTCCGGGACCCGGCGTGGACCTGGAGACGGTGAGCGCCGTACCTTCGACGGCGTGCTGAGGAGAGCTTCGGGGAGGCGGATCGTGCCCGCGGTGGCCGCGGCGCTTGTCGTGGTCGGAGCGTGCGGGGGGGGCGGCGCCGGACAGACCGGCGGCCGCACCCTGGTGCTCGGGTACGCCGAGGACCTGCAGACCCTGGACCCGGTGGTCAGCACCGACCAGAACGCCAACGACCTGATGTACCCCCTCCTGTACACGCCCCTCGTCACCTACGACACCGCCTACCGCGTGCGCCCGTGGCTGGCCCGCTCCTGGACCCTGTCCGACTCCGACGTGGTGTTCGAGCTGAGGAGCGACGTGCGCTGGCAGGACGGGAAGCCGGTGACCGCGGAGGACGTGAAGTTCACCTTCGACCTGGCCAAGGACCCGGCCACGGCCTCGCCGCTGGCGGCGGCCTACCTTACCGACGTCGACAGCGCCGAAGTCCTGGGGCCGCACCGCATCCGCTTCCGCTTCTCCGAGCCGCACGCCGACCCCCTGCAGGACTTCGTGTGGCCGCCGGTGCCGAAGCACGTCCTCGAGGGCGTCGACCCGGCGCACGTGGCCGAGGCTCCCTTCGGGCGCCAGCCGGTGGGGAGCGGGCCCTACCGCGTGGTGCGCTGGGAGGCGGGACAGGAGATCCTCCTGGAGGCCGTGGACTCCTTCCCGGCGGCGCTCGGCGGGCCGGCGGCCATCCGCCGCGTTTCCTACCGAATCCTTCCCGAGGCGACCACCCGGCTGCAGGAGCTCCTGCGGGGGGACCTTCAGGTCGATGGGCCGCTCGAGCCCCAGGAGGCGCCGCGGCTGGAGGGGGCCAGGCGGGCCCGCCTGGCCGATTTCCCCTGGCGTCAGTTCACCTACCTCGGGTGGAACACCCGCGACTCCCTGTTCCGGGACCCGGCCGTGCGCCGGGCCCTCACCATGGCCATCGATCGCCATGCCCTGCTGCAGGCCACCCTGTACGGACACGGCCGGCCGGCGGTCGGTCCCATCCCGCCGTGGCACCCGTACGCTCCGCACCTCCAACCGCTCCCGTATGACCCGGACTCCGCCCGGGCTCTGCTGGCCCGGGCGGGATGGCGGGACACCGACGGGGACGGCGTCCTGGACCGGAACGGCGTCGCGTTCCGGTTCCGCCTCCTGGCCAGCCAGGCCAACGCCACCTTCCCGGACCTGGTCCAGATGATCCAGGCCCAGCTCGGGAAGGTGGGGATCGAGGTCGACCCGGAGCTACTGGAGTGGCAGACGGTGCTCAGCCGTCACCGGGCCCGGAACTTCCAGGCCGTGCTCACGAACTGGGTCCTCGACAATTTCAGGGTGGACCCGAGGCCCCTGTTCTCGACCCGCGCGGCGAACACGCCGGGCAGCGCCAACCGGAGCTCCTACTCGAACCGGGTCGCCGACAGCCTCATGGAGGTGGGGACGCGGACGAGCGATCCCGGGCGGGCCCGGCGCACGTGGGCGGCGTTCGAAAAGGTCCTGCAACGGGATCAGCCGTTCACCTTCCTGTTCTGGAACGATGAGCTGGCCGGAGTGAGCCGCGACCTGGAGGGGGTGCACATGGATGCGAGGGGCGAGCTGTTCACGCTGCCGGGCTGGCGCTGGACCGGGCAGGCGCAGCGGTGAGGCGGCCGCGGCGGTCCCAGCGGGATGGCCGGCCGGGGGGTCGCCTCTCCGGCCGGATCCTGGTGCTGGCGGCGCTGGCGGCGTGGGCCTGCGGCGGCGGGGAGACGGGCGGACACGCCCCGCCCCCGGGGGCCAACTCGGCCGGGCATGGGGGCACGGTCGTGGTCTCCGCTCGGGCGGAGATTCCAGGGGTCGACCCCCTGGTTCCGCCGCCCGACTACTTCGCCAGCCAGATCGAGCGCTATGTACTGTTCATGCCACTCGTGCAGCTCGGTGCGGATCTCCAGCCGGTGCCGTGGCTGGCCAGCTCCTGGGATCTGAACGCCGACAGCTCGCAGATCGTCTTCCACCTCCGGAACGACGTGAAGTGGCAGGATGGCGAGCCGGTCACCGCCGGCGACGTGGCTTTCACCTTCCGAAAGGCCAAGGACCCCGACCTCCCGTTCCCCAACCGGGCCTACTTCGACCGCTGGGACTCGGTCCAGGTGGAGGGGCCCCGCACGGTCCGCTTCTGGCTGCGGCCCTACAGCCAGCTCCTGTACGCGTGGTCCCAGGTGCCGATCGTGCCCGAGCACGTGCTGGGAAGCGTGCCCGACTCCGCTCTGGCCACGGCGGCATTCAACTCGACGGCGCCGGTGGGCGACGGTCCGTTCCGCTTCGTGAGCCACGACCAGGGAGACCGCTGGGTGTTCGAGGCCAATCCGGACTTCCCCGCCGATCTCGGCGGTCGCCCCCGAATCGACCGTCTCATCTACAGGATCGTCCCGGACGAGAGCACCGAGCTCACCGAGCTCGAGCGCGGGGACGTGGACCTGTACCTCAACCTGCCCCCGGACCAGGTCGAGCGGGTGCGCGGGGACACGAGCCTGGAGGTGCTCTCCTTCCCCTCCACGTCGTACGCGTTCGTGGCCTGGAACACGCGACGTCCCCTGTTCGCGGATGCGCGGGTGCGCCGGGCGCTCACGATGGCCATGGACCGCAGCCAGATCCTGCAGACGGTGCGGGCCGGCCTCGGGAGCGTGGCGACGGGCCCGCTCGGCCCGTGGCACTGGGCTTACGATACGGCGTGGCGTCCGATCCCCTACGACCCGGACTCCGCCCGGGCGCTGCTCGCGGCCGCCGGCTGGAAGGACACCGATGGCGACGGCGTCCTGGACCGGAACGGCCATCCCTTCCGTTTCGAGCTCCTCACCAATCAGAGCCAGACGCGGCAGGACATCGCCGTCATGCTCCAGGCGGACCTCGCGAAGGTCGGTGTGGCGCTGGTTCCCAGGACCCGGGAGTTCGCTGCCCTGGCCCAGGCGATCCAGAGTCCCGAGCGGCTCTTCGACGCATTCCTGCTGTCGTGGACCGAGGACCTGGTCATCGACGACCGTGACTACTGGGCCTGCGACCGCCGCGACGAGCCCGTCCAATTCAGCGGCTACTGCGATCCGGCCCTGGACGCCGTCATGGACTCGATCCCGCGTGCCCTGGACCTGGACCGGAAGAGGCGGCTCCTGCGGCGCTACGCCGAGATGGTGGAGAAGGCCCAGCCCTACACCTTCCTGTTCAACGAGGACCGGGCCGTGGCCCTGCGTCACACGCTCCGGGGTGTGGCCGTAGACGTCCGCGGGGAACTGCGCACGGCGGCGCGCTGGGGGCTCGTGCCCCGGCCCCGCTGAGGCGGGCCGGGCGGCGTGCTGCGCTACACGGGCCGGCGCCTGCTCGGGGCGATCCCGCTCCTGCTCGGGATCGTCACGCTGACCTTTCTCCTGCTCCACCTGGCGCCGGGGGACCCTACCACCGCGTACTTCAACCCCAACATCCCGCCGGACGTCATCGAGCAGATGCGCAGGAACCTGGGGCTCGATCGCCCGCTCCCGGTCCAGTACCTGGACTGGCTGCGCTCCTTCTTCACGGGTCACTTCGGCTACAGCTTCAGCCAGCACAGGCCCGTGTCGGCGGTGATCCTGGACGCTCTCCCCAACACCCTCCTCCTGAGCGGGATCTCGCTGGTCCTGATCTTCGTGATCGGCTGCGCCGCCGGCGTCGTCCAGGCGGTGCGTCAGTACTCGGCCGCCGACCAGGTCCTCACGCTCCTCGGCCTGGCCATCTACTCGGTGCCCGGCTTCTGGCTCGGGCTCATGCTGATCCTGCTTGTGTCGAGCCCGGCGATCTCCTCCTGGCTGCACCTGCCCATCTCCGGGATGGTGTCGATCGACCACGAGTACCTGGGTTGGTGGGGGAGGGTGGCCGACCGCGCCCGGCACCTGGTGCTGCCGGTCATCGCGCTCGGCCTGGCCTCGGCCGCGGGGGTCGCCCGGTACATGCGCGGCTCCATGCTCGAGGTGGTGGGACAGGACTACATCCGTACTGCGCGCGCCAAGGGACTCCCCGAGCGCCGGGTCATCCTGGGACACGCCCTCCGCAACGCCCTCCTTCCCATCGTGAGCCTCTTCGGCCTGTACCTGCCGCTCCTGTTCGGGGGGACGGTGGTCATCGAGGTGGTGTTCTCGTGGCCCGGCATGGGCCGTCTCCTCTACAACGCGATCCTGGCCCGGGACTATCCGGTCGTGATGGCCGCGACCTTCTTGTTCGGCGCCCTGGTGGTGCTCGGCAACCTGGTCGCGGACCTGCTGTATGCCGCCGTGGATCCCCGCGTGCGCTACGAGGACCGATGAGGCGAGCCGGCCTGGTCCTGGACCTCCTGCTGCCGGGCGCGCGCGCCGCGCTGTCGGGGAGGAGCGGAGGCGCCGCCGTCCTGGCGGCCTGGGCGTTCCTGTGGGCGCTGACCGCCCTGCGCCTCGGACGGATCGTCTTCACCCTGCGCGGCGGGTCCGCCGACCAGTGGCTGGCCCTGGCCACGCTCGTGGCCTGTCTGGTCGCCTGTCCAGTGGCCGCCCTCGGATGGCTCCGCCGGGAGCCACGGAAGGCCTCGGATGCTCCGGTGGGCCCCATCGACTGGGAGGCGTTCGCGCGCCACCGGCAGGCGTCGATCGGGCTCGTCCTGCTCGCGGCCCTCATCCTCGTCGCCCTCCTGACCCCCTATCTGGCGCCCTTCGACCCCAACGCCCAGCACGCCGTGGTCGCGACCCGCTTCCTGCCCCCGTCCGTCGCGCACCCCCTCGGCACCGACCGCTTCGGGCGGGACGTGCTCAGCCGCGTCCTGTACGGCGCTCGCATCAGCCTCACGATCGGCTTCGTCGCGGTCGCGATCGCGATGACGGTGGGAACGCTGGTTGGCTCGGGCGCCGGCCTGGCGGGCGGGATGATGGATACCGCCTCGATGCGCGGCGTCGACCTGTTGCTCAGCTTCCCCCGTCTCGTCCTTCTCATCGCTCTCGTGGCGCTGTTCGAGCCGCACCTGGGCCTCGTGATTCTCGTGCTGGGGCTGACCGGCTGGATGGGGACCGCGCGCATCGTCCGCGGCCAGGTGCTGTCGATCCGGGAGGAGGACTACGTCCAGGCGGCGCGCGCGCTCGGACTGGGCCGCTGGCGCATCCTGGTGCGGCACGTCCTCCCGAACGCGCTCACTCCCGTGATCGTCGCGGCCACGCTCGGCGTGGGGAACACGATCCTGGCCGAGGCGGCGCTCAGCTTCCTCGGCCTCGGCGTTCAGCCGCCCACCGCGAGCTGGGGCAACATGGTGGCCTCGGGCCGGGACGTGATGCTGAACGCCTGGTGGATCGCGGCCTTTCCGGGCCTGGCCATCGTGCTCACGGTGATGAGCTTCAATCTGGTCGGGGACGGGCTGCGCGACGCCCTCGACCCGCGGCACGCGCGGGGGCTGTGATGGACACTCCCTCCCGCCTCGACGTGCCGCTGCTCGAGGTCGAGGAGCTGCGCACCTGGTTCCGGACACGCTCGGGCGAGGCCCGCGCGGTGGACGGGGTCTCCTTCCAGCTGCGGGCCGGAGAGACGCTGGGGCTGGTGGGCGAGTCCGGCTCCGGCAAGTCGGTCACCGCCCTGTCCCTGCTCGGCCTGGTGCCCCGACCAGCGGGGCGAATCGTGGGCGGCTCCTCGGTGCGACTGCGTGGCGAGGAGCTGGTCGGTGCCGACGAGCGTCGGCTGCGTGCGGTGCGCGGCGGCGAGATCGCCATGGTGTTCCAGGAGCCGATGACCAGCCTGAACCCGGTGTTGACGATCGGGCGGCAGGTCGAGGAGGGCATCCGGATCCACCGGGGGCTGCCGGCCGATGAGGCCCGCTCCGAGGCCGTCCGCATGCTCGAGCGCGTCGGGATCCCGGAGCCCGCGGACCGGATCCGGGCCTATCCTCACCAGCTCTCCGGGGGGATGCGGCAACGGGTGATGATCGCGATGGCGCTCGCCTGCCGCCCCTCCATTCTGGTGGCCGACGAGCCCACCACGGCGCTGGACGTGACCGTCCAGGCCCAGATCCTCGAGCTGCTCCTCGACCTGCAGCGCGAGCTGGGCATGGCGATCCTGCTCATCACCCACGACCTCGGCGTGGTCGCCGAGGTCGCGGACCGCGTGGCGGTGATGTACGCCGGAAGGATCGTGGAGACGGCCACCGTAGAGGCCCTGTTCGAGGCGCCCGCGCATCCGTACACGGCGGGCCTGATGGCCGCGGTGCCCGACCCGGACCGGCGCGTCCAGCGGCTGACCGCTATCCCCGGAAACGTCCCCGACCCGGCCCGGTGGCCCGACGGGTGCCGGTTTCATCCACGCTGCCCGCACGCGTGGGAGCGATGCCGGGGGGCGGAGCCCGGGCTTCTGGAGACGGTCGGGGGCGGACGCTCGAGGTGCTGGCTCGTCGAGGAGCCGGACCGCCGCCTGCCGGCCGCTTTCTCGCCCGGGACGGAGGGTGAGCCGTGACCGGGCCGGCATCTTCGGCGGCCCCCGCCGGCGACGGGCCCCTCCTCGAGGTCGAGGGGATCGCCCGCACCTACGCGGCATCCGGCGGTGCCTTCCGGCGGCGGGGCGAGGCCATCCGTGCCGTGCGGGACGTCTCCTTCGAGCTCCGCCGCGGAGAGACCCTGGCGCTGGTCGGGGAGTCGGGCTGCGGAAAGTCGACGACGGCCCGGATCGTCCTCGGGCTGGAGCGCCCGGACGCCGGGACCGTGCGCTTCGACGGCGCCGATGTGCACGGCCTCTCGGGCGCCGACCTCCTCTCCTTCCGGCGCCGTGCCCAGATCGTGTTCCAGGACCCGGTCGGCTCGCTCAATCCTCGCATCCGGGTCGGCGAGGCGCTGGGCGAGCCGCTCCGCGTCCACGGCGTGGTGCCGCGGGAACGGGTTCCCGAGCGGGTCGCCGAATTGCTGCGCCGCGTCGGCCTCGATCCCGAGGACGCCGGGCGCTATCCCCACGAGTTCTCCGGCGGCCAGCGCCAGCGGATCGGGATCGCCCGCGCGCTCAGCGTCGAGCCCGACCTCGTGGTGGCGGACGAGCCGGTGAGCGCCCTCGACGTGTCCGTGCAGGCCCAGGTCCTCAACTTGCTCTCGGACCTGCAGCGGGATCTTGGTCTCACCTACCTGTTCATCGCCCACGACCTGGCCGTCGTTCGCCACGTGGCCCAGCGCGTGGCGGTCATGTACATGGGCCGCATCGTGGAATCGGGGACGTGCGAGGAGCTGTTCCGACGTCCCCTGCACCCGTACACGCGGGCGCTCCTGGAGGCGGTCCCGAGGCCGCGCCCCGGCCGGCGTGCGCACGCCCCGGTGCGCGGAGAGGCGCGGGCCGGGTCCGTGCCGGAGGGGGGCTGCCCGTTCGAGCCGCGGTGTATGCACCCGGAGCGGGACGCCGCCTGTCGGGCCACGCTTCCGCCACTCGAACGCAAGCGTCCGGAGGGATGGGCCCGCTGCATCAAGACGCCGGCCTGGCGTGTGGCCGAGGGGATCGACCCGCCAGCGGGGGTCGCGGACGAGCCCCCGGCTTGACAGCCCATCGGAGCCCCGAATAGGTTCTCGGGCCTACTGTCGATCGGGTGCGGTCCGGCACGCGTAGCTTCCTGCGTGGTTGCGGGCCCGGTAAGGAACGAGCACGCTGGAGGTGACCTTGAGCAGTCTCACCGCATCGGCGCTCCTGCTGCTGCAGGCCGCCACGCCAACCATCGGTGCCGGACAGAAGCTGCACTTCGGAGAACTGTGGAAGGCGGGCGGCTTCATGATGTACCCGCTCGGTTTCTGCGCCGTCGCCGGGGCCATCATCATCGTCTGGAAGTTCATCGACTTGATGACGAAGTCCGCGCGTACCCGGTCGCTGCTCGGCGAGGTCGATGAGCTCATCGCTCAGCACAAGCTCGACGCGGCCCTGCAGCGCTGCGAGGAGTCCAAGGCTCCCGCCGCCAGGATCCTGAAGGCCGGCCTGCGCCGCCACGACGAGGGCGCCGAGCGGGCCATGCGTGCCGTCGAGAACGCCGGCGTGATCGAGCTGGCCGGCCTCGAGCGCGGCCTGGTGTGGCTGGCCACCCTGTCCAACGTCGCGCCGCTGCTCGGCTTCCTCGGCACGGTGGTCGGGATGATCCAGGCCTTCCAGGCCATCCAGATCGCCGGCGAGGTGGAGGCCACGCTGGTGGCGGGCGGGATCAAGGTGGCCCTGATCACGACGGCCGCCGGTCTCACGATCGCGATCCCGATCAACATCGCGCACAACTACTTCGTGACGCAGGTGGACCGCCTTGTCCTCTCGATGGAGGAGAGCACGCAGAAGATGATCGACGCTCTCCACGAGCACGACACGGGCCGCGCCGCGGGCTGACGCGCGACGCGGAGGCCGCCGGCGGCTCCGACCGCCCGGACCTCCCAAGCTGAACGGTGGCGGCGAGGGCCCGGGATCGCATCCCGGGCCCTTCGCGCAGTCGGGTGTGGGACGGGGATGTGGGAGACCGAGACGATGCCCGGGACACGTGATCGGCGCGATCGAGATCCCGGTGCCGGACGGCGGGTCGTGCTCCCCGTCCGCCGTCGTCGCGGGGCGGCGGCTCCCCGGTCGACGGCCATGCTCGGCCTCGCGCTCCTGGCCGTCGGTCCCGTGGCGGGGCTCTCGCCGCCGGCCCTGGCCCGGGTCGGCGCCGGTACGGCGGCGACCGACCGGGAGATGCTCGTCCGGCCGGACACCCTCTCGCTCGACTCCCTCCGGGCCCTCACCGGGAGGGCCGACCGGCTGGCCTCCGCCGGCCAGCACGCCGCCGCCGGCGGGCTGTACGCGGCGGCCGCACGTGGCCGCCCCGAGATCTCCGGATGGCTCGGGCTTTCCGCCCTCCAGCAGGCGGCCCGCGCGGGCCTCCCGGCCTGGGCGCAGTCGCTGGCCGCTCGCCTTCGTTCGGATCCGAGCATTCTAGCCGATTCCATCGACCTCGAGCTGGCGCGCGCGGCGCTGGTCGCGGGGGACTCGGAGCCTCCGGCCGCGCTGGCGGCGGTGGCCGCGTCCGTGGACGCCCGCTGGGATCCGGAGCTGTGGACGGGTCGGGCCGCGCCGGTCCTCCTCGGCGCCGGCGACACGGCCGCCGCCACGGCGGGCTACCGCCGAGCCCTGCAGGCGGAGGGCGTGCCGCGCGGGGCGGGCGACAGCCTCCTGGCACTCGACGACGGCTGGGAGACGCTGCGCGACGTGGCCATGGCCGAACGCCGGGAGGGCCGGTCCGGGCACGCGGCCGAGCTCCTGGCTCGTGCGGTGCGCGCGGCGCCGGCGGCCCGGCGGGCCCGACTTTCGCTCCGGCTCGCCGAAACCCGCCTGGACGCCGGGCTGCCGGGCGTGGATGTGGCGGTCCAACCGTGGGTGGGCCGCGAGGCGACGCCCGACTCCGTGCGGGCCGCGATGGAGCTGGCCGTGGGCACGGATGCGCTGCGGCGTGGCCGTCGCTCGGGGGCCGAGTCCGCCTTCCGGCGAGCCGCGCGCGGCCGGGGTGTCGCCGCGGCGCGCGCGGCCTACCTCCTGGCCGACCTGGCGCACGATCGAGGGCGACTCACGTCCATGCGAACCTGGCTGAAGCGCACTTCGGCGCGCTTTCCGCGCTCCTACTACGGTGGCCTGGCACTCATGAGGCTCGGTTTCGTGGCCTTCCTCCAGGAGGACTACGCCGGGGCGGCGGTCCGCTTCCGGAGCTATCGGCTCCGTAGCCCCAGGGGCGCCTGGGCGTCGGCGGCGGTCTACTGGGAGGGCCGGGCCCGCGAGGCCGCCGGTGACACATCGGCGGCGTTGGGGCTGTACGGGCGCGTGGCGCGTACCGACCCCGTCGGCTACTACGGACTGCGCGCCGCGGATCGGCTGGGAGGAGACGTCCTGGCTGGCGTGGATCCGGATACGCTGCCCGAGCCCGCCCCGGCCTGGAGCGACCGGGTCGACACCCTGCTGGCGCGCATGAATCTGCTCCGAGAGCTGGGGTGGAGGCCGCGGGCCCTCACCGAGCTGGCTGCCGCCCGGGAAGCGCTGGTGAAGCAGGGTGCGGACCGCCTGGAGCTGGCCCATCGGCTGGAGGAGGCCGGCTGGTCGAGCCCCGCCATCGGGATGGCCTGGAGCGCGTTCGCGGCGCGGAGCGGCCAGTGGGACGAGTCCCTGCTCAGGGCGGTGTACCCGCTTCCGTACCGGGACACCCTCATCGCCGCGGCCCGCCAGGTCAACGTCGACCCGGCCCTCCTGGCCGCCGTCGTGCGACAGGAGTCGGCCTTCGACCCCGAAGCCGTCTCGGACGCGGGGGCCGTGGGTCTCACCCAGCTCATGCCGGTCACGGCGCGGCGGGTGGCGCGGAACGCCGGCCTGCCCGAGCCGGACTCCACGGATCTCCTGGATCCCGGGGTGAACATCCAGCTGGGTGCCCGCTACCTGTCCGAGCTCCTCGCACGCTACGATGGATCCCGGCTGGCGGCGCTGGTGGCGTACAACGCGGGCCCGACCCGGTGGCATCGATGGCGCCGGCTCCCCGAGCGCCGCGCGGACGCGGAGCTGTTCGTGGAGGCGATCCCCTTCGCGGAGACACGGCGCTACGTGAAGGCTGTCCTCCGCAACGAGCTCCTCTACCGGAAGCTCCACGACCTGGGGCCGGCGTCGACCGCGGCCGATTCGGCCCTGGGCACCGGTTAGCGGCCGTGCGGGCCCACGCCCGCGACGCATCCGCGAGCCGCCGTATACCCGGGTCCCGCCCGCCGCCCGCGGGGCTGTTGACGACGCCGGAGACCCGGAATACGATGGAACTCGTGTCCCCCACCCGTTCATCCGCGCAGGAGGAGTTCCATGCCCCGAGGTACCGTGAAGTGGTTCAACGACGCCAAGGGCTACGGCTTCATTGAGCCGCCGGACGGCAGCGAGGACATCTTCGTCCACTACAGCGCCATCGAGATGGACGGCTTCAAGACCCTGGCCGAGGGGCAGGAAGTCGAGTTCGAGCTGGCCAAGGGCGACAAGGGCCTTCACGCGACGCGCGTGACCCGGGTCTGACCGCAGGGTCCCGCCGCAGTTAACACGCCCGTCCCGTGCGGGCGCCGCCGCGCCCCGCGCCCCCGGCGCGGGGCGCAACCGTTTACAGCCACGGAGAGCCGTGAACGACGTATCCGTCCCCGAGTTCGACCGCCCGATCCTCTACCTGATCGACGGCTACGCCCTCATCTACAGGGCGTTCTATGCCATGATCAGCCGCCCTCTCACCACCTCGAAGGGGGAGAACACTTCCGCGCCGTACGGCCTCGCGCGCTTCCTCATCGACGTGCTGGACAACCACCGGCCCGATTACCTGGCGGTCGTGTTCGACGCGGGCGACAGCTTCCGGACCGAGATGCACCCCGAGTACAAGGCGACGCGAGAGAAGATGCCGGACGAGCTCGAGGCCTCCCTGCCTCGCTGTCGGGAGCTGGTCGAGGCGTTCCGGGTACCCGTCGTCGAGGCCGAGGGCTGGGAGGCGGACGACGTGATCGGGACGCTGGCCGCCGAGGCCGAGGGGACGGGGCTCCAGACGGTCATCATCTCCGGGGACAAGGACTTCTACCAGCTCATCGACGAGCACATCTGGCTCCTGAACCCCGGGCGGGGCGGCCCCGCCGGAGTGGATGCCGAGTGGGTGTCCCCGGACAACGCCGACGAGCGGCTGGGCGTGCCACCGGCCCAGGTGCCCGACTATCTGGCTCTCATCGGCGACAGCTCGGACAACGTCCCGGGCGTGCGCGGGATCGGGAAGAAGACGGCGCCCAAGCTCCTGGAGCGCTTCGGGAGTCTCGAAGGCGTCCTGGCCCACGTGGACGAGGTCAAGAGCACCCGGGCCCGGAACGCCCTGGAGGGAGCCGCCGATGGAGCCCGGCTCTCACGGGAGCTGGTGACCATCCGGCGCGATGCGCCCGTGTCGCTCGACCTGGAGCGCTTCCGCCGGGAGCCTCCCGATCGCAGGCGGCTCCGCGACCTGTTCCTCGCCCTGGAGTTCCACACCCTCCTGCGCGAATACGCGCCCGAAGGGAAGGGCGACCAGGTCCAGGAGGACTACGAGCTCGTGACCTCCGTCGAGCGTCTGGCCGAGGTGGTCGGCGAGCTTCGCGCCGCGCTGCGAGGGGAAGTGGGCGCCCGGGGCGCCGAGGGCTCCGGCGGGGAGGCGGAGGAGGGACCCGGGATCGGCCCTCTACTCTCCGTGGACACCGAGACCACGTCCCTCGACCCGATGAGAGCGCGGCTGGTCGGGATCTCGCTGGCCGCCGAGCCGGGCCGGGCCTTCTACCTGCCGGTCGGGCACGTACCGCCCATGACCGAGACCGGGCCCGACGGCGAGCCGGCCCTGGCGCTGGACGCCCGCGAGCCGGACAACCTCCCCGCCCTGACCGATGAGCCGATGGAACCGCTGCGGGCCCTGCTGGCCGATCCGGAGGTGGCCAAGGTGGGGCAGAACATCAAGTACGACCTCGTGGTCCTGCGCAGGGCCGGCTGGGAGATCGGGGGGATCCGGTTCGACACCTCGCTGGCCTCCTACTGCCTCGATCCCGGGAAGCGCGAGCACGCCCTCGACATCCTGGTCATGGACCGGCTGGGCCGGAAGCTGACCTCCTACGAGGACGTGTGCGGGAGCGGGGCCTCCCAGATCTCCTTCGCCGAGGTCTCGCTGGACGACGCCCTCCAGTACGCCGGGGAGGACGCGGACTACACGCTGCGGCTGGCCGGGGTGCTCGAGCGCGAGCTCCGCGAGCACGCCATGCTCGAGCTCCTGGAGCGCATCGAGGTGCCGCTCGTCCCGGTGCTCGCCGACATGGAGATGACCGGGATCGGGCTGGACCTCGCCTTCTTCGAGAAGCTCCAGGAGCGGATCTCCCGGGAGCTCCGGCTGGTGGAGGAGGAGATCCAGAAGATCGCCGGCGAGGAGGTGAACCTGCGCTCGGTGCCGCAGCTCCGGGAGCTCCTGTTCGAGAGGCTGGAGCTCCCGGTCCTCAAGCGGACCAAGACGGGGCCGTCGACCGACGAAAGCGTGCTCACCGAGCTCGCCGCCCGCGGCCACCAGATCCCGCGGCTCATCCTCGAATACCGGGAGCTCGACAAGCTGAACTCGACCTACGTCAGCGTCCTCCCCGGCCTGGTCAATCCCGACACGCGCCGCGTCCACACCAGCTTCAACCAGACCATCGCCGCCACGGGGCGTCTGTCCTCCTCCGAGCCCAACCTCCAGAACATCCCGATCCGATCGGTCCTGGGGCGCGAGATCCGCAAGGGTTTCGTGGCCGAGGAGGGGTGGACCTTCCTGGGAGCGGACTACTCCCAGGTGGAGCTCCGTATCCTGGCGCACCTGTCCGACGACCCCGCGTTCGTGCGGGCCTTCCGGGAGGGTCGCGACATCCACCGGGAGACGGCGGCGCGCATCTTCGGCGTGAAGCCGGAGGACGTGAACGGCGGCATGCGGGATCGCGCCAAGACCATCAACTTCGCCACGATCTACGGCCAGGGACCGGCAGCCCTGGCGGCGCAGCTCGGGATCTCTCGGCGTGAGGCGGCGCGCTTCATCGAGGGCTACTTCGAGCGCTTCGCGGGCGTGAAGGCTTACCTGGAGCGAATGAAGGAGGAGGCCCGCGAGAAGGGCTACGTCGAGACCCTCAGCGGGCGGCGGCGCTACATTCCGGAGATCCGTTCCAGGAACCCCGGCGTGCGCGGGTTCGGGGAGCGCACGGCCACCAATTCGCCCATCCAGGGGTCGGCGGCCGACCTGATCAAGCTGGCCATGATCCGGCTGCACGACGAGCTCGACCCCGACCGGACGCGCATGCTCGTGCAGGTGCACGACGAGCTGCTGTTCGAGGTGCGCGAGGGCGCGGTGGAGGAGGCGCGCGAGACGGTCCGCGCGGCCATGGAGGGGGCCATGACCCTGGAGGTGCCGCTCCGGGTCGAGATCGGAGTGGGCCGCACGTGGTACGCGTGCAAGCCCTGAGCTGGATCGAGGGACGTCCCGCGGCCGCGGCGGACCGGGGCCCCGGCCGCGGATCGGCCTAGATCGAGACGGTCGTACCCAGGCCCGCGCGCAGGGCGCGCTCGTAGACGAGCCGCGCCGCGGCCACGTCCTCGACGGCGTGGCCGGTCGACTTGTACACGGTGATCTCCCGGTCCGACCCCCGGCCGGAGCGGCGGCCCGCCAGTAGCTCGCCCAGCTCCACGGCCGTATCCGGATCGAGCCCCTGAAGCTCGCCGGCTCCCGCCGGAGGCGCGCTGGTGACGGCTCCGCGCCACTCCACGAACAGCCGGCCCCGGTAGACCGTGGCCGCGTCCAGCTCCCTGCCGGCGCTTCCACCCACCGAGTTGACGTGCGCCCCCGGTGCCAGCCAGTCGAACTCGATCACCGGGTGGTGGGCGTCCGTGCAGGCGCACACGATGTCCGCGCCACGCACCGCTTCCTCGAACGTCTCGCAGGCCACGACCTCGGGCGCGGATCCGTCGCCGGCGGATCCGGCCAGCAGGGACGGCGCCTCCCGCGCCAGAGCCCGTGCGTGCGCCGGCGTGCGCGAGGCGACGCGGACCTCGCGGAGGGCCCGGACCCGGGGCACGGTCTCGAGGTGGGCCCGGCCCTGGACTCCGGCACCGAGGATGGCCAGGACCGAGGCGTCGTCCCGGGCCAGGTGACGAGTGGCCACGGCCGTGGCGGCCGCGGTGCGGAGCGCCGTGATCCGGATGCCGTCCATGACGGCCAGCGGCGCCCCCGTACGCTCGTCGAACAGCACGATGAGGCCTTGGTGCGACGGGTGCTCCCCGTCGTCGTTGCCGGGGAACACGGTGACCAGCTTCGAGGCCAGTCCGGCGCCCTCCACGTAGCCGGGCATGGCGCCCAGGAGGCCGTGCGGCGTGCGGGCCGCGACCCGCGGGGGCACGGAGGCCTCTCCGGCACTCAGCTTCCGGAAGGCCTTTTCGAGGGCCGCGAGCAGCGGCTCCACCTCGAGCAGCCGCTCGACGGCCGCCCCATCCAGGATGAGCACTTTGGTCATGTGCGCCTCAGAGTATGCTGCCGATCCGAGGATCGACGCTCACCATCCACTCCCAGAATCCGTGGTCCAGCCCGCGCGCCGCCTCCACTCGCAGGATCCCGTCCAGGAAGTCCAGGCCCGCGCCGGCGGAAGGTCTGAGACCCCTGGAGTCGTGCACGGAAGCCGCTCCGTAGACGGAGTCCCAGATGGCGGCGGCCCCGGCGGCCGGGCCGCGATCGACCCAGCCGACCGCGGCCAGGGCCCGCACGCGAACGAAGGTGCCGATCACCTGGTGCGTCACGGCCAAATTGGCGAACGCTGCGCGATCGCCTCCCCACGCCCGGAAGGCGTAGCCCGGGACCGTGCCACGCCCCCCCTCGAGGAGGAGAGACTGCGGCGGCGGGGAACCGGTCACGAGCGCCAGACCCAGCCGCGCCTCCCAGCCCCACGGCGCCGCTCCGGGATTGGAGCGACCGCCCAGCGTGACGATCTCCCTGGTGTAGCCGAAGTCCCCCACCTCCGAGCTGCTTCCGAGCAGGTCCACGTCGGCACGCCAGCTCCCGGAGGCCGGACCCCCGAACGAGCTCTGCCAGTCCAGCTCGAGGGCGGCCAGGTCGCCCGGGCGCGCCGGCCTCACCGGCCGCGTGAGCTCGTCCCGGGGCGGGTAGGCGACCAGGTGGGCGGAGCGCTGCCGCTCCAGCCGGATGCCGGTCGACAGCGATCCGCCCCACGCCGGGAAGGTGATCGACGCACGACCTCCCGTACGGAAGTAGGGGTCCGTGAAGTCCTCGCCCCCGATGATGAAGCCCGCCGTGGACACGGCGCCGGGCGCCGTCTGGAAGGGGCCGATGTCGGTGAAGCGGTGTCCGTAGGCTTCCAGCGTCAGGCGGCCTCCCGCGACGGCGCCCCGGTAGCGCGCCCTCCACTCGAGAAGCTCGGCCTCGAATGGCCATCCGGCCCAGCCGTCCAGCGCGCTCACGTCGTTCAGCCGGTAGCGGACGCCGGCTCCGAGCAGCACGCCCTCGGCCCGCCGGACCCTGAACGCCGACGAAGCGTCGGGCAGGGCCGGGCTCAGCCGGCCGCCGCCTCCCAGGAAGCGACCGCGCACGAGCCTGCGGGCTTCCTCTCGCACCTCCTCCGGCCCCATGGCTCCCGTGAGGTCCGAGGCCGCCGGGTCGTCGAACAACCCCTCCTGCCATCCGTGATAGGCGTGCAGCTTCGGCTTGCTCAGGGTCATGACCCTGGCGCCCGCAGGGAGGGTCGGCATGTCGCGGACGTTGACCTGCAGGTCGCGCACGACCAGGTGGGTGCGGATCACCCCGGTCAACGGGAAGCTGAGCCAGCGCGCGTGCCGGCGAATCTCGACCCACTGCTCGGCGGGGAGCCACCAGTGGCCGCCGCGCAGGGCGGCCTCGAGATCGACCGTGATGCTGGCCAGGCTGGGGTCCCGGTAGGATGTCGGCGTGAAGGTGAAGCGCATGCGGGCCACCGCGCCGGTGGCGCCATCCAGGTACACGCTGCCGACCACGCCCGGGTCGGAGAGGTCCCGGGGACGAACCTCCACCCGGTAGAGCGTGGTCCGATGGTCCGCCGTGCGGATGGTCATGGAGTCGGCGAGCCGGTAGCGGTAGAAGGAGGGTCCGCCGGGCGCGATCGGATGCAGCACGCCCGGCACCTCCGTTCCCTCCCCTATGCGAATCCGGTCGCCGAAGTTGGCCATCACCAGGCTGAGATGGTCCAGGTGGTAGCGGATGGGCGTGGGGAGCCGCTGACGGGAGCGACGGCCGATGATCGTCTGGACCGAGCCATCGGGAGCCTGCCACCGGACGCGCAGGGCGAGCTGGTCGGCCCGGATCACGCGCTCGTGCGAGGCCTCCCCCCGGCCTACCTCCTCCTCGGGTCCAACGCCGGCCAGGAAGTAGACGTGGGCGTCGACCCGAGCCTCGAAATTCCGGAGGCTGGAGTCCGACCAGGCGTCACGGCGGGCCCGGATGGCGCCGCGCACGAGCGCCTCGACTCGGGGCCCGTCCCAGGGAGCCGTGTCGGGAGCGGCTGCGGGCGGCCCGTCCCGTGCCGTCGCGCGCCCGGGCGCGACAGGCTCGGCCACGAGCAAAGCGGCCCGGGCCGGGCGGGGCCGGACCGCGAGGGCGGCCGCCGCCGGGACACCGACCGCCAGCACGGCCGTCACCGCTCGGGATGCTCGCTCGAACACGGATGGAGGGTACGCCCGCGGGCGGGCCCGCGTTCCGGCCGGGGGTCAGTCCGCCAGGGGCAGGTACAGCGTAAATAGCGATCCCTGGGCCGGGCGGCTCGTGGCCACGAGGTCGCCGCCCTGGAGCCTGGCCAGCCGGCGAGCGATCGTGAGGCCGAGCCCCGTCCCCTCCTGCGGTCGGTTCAGAAGGCCGGCCGTCTGCTGGAAGGGCTCGAATACCCGCTCGATCTCCTCGGGGGCGATCCCGATCCCCGGATCGCGCACGTCGAGGGCCAGAAAACGGGTCGCCGGCGGCAGGGTGTTGGCGGGCTCGGCCGACGGGTCCTCCACCATGCGCGTCTCGATCCGGATGATCCCGTGCTCGCTGAACTTGACCGCGTTGGTCACCAGCTTCATCAGGATCTGCCGCGTACGCGCCGGGTCGCCCCGCACTCGATCGCGTGGCGCATCGGCGTGCACCACGAGCCGCAGGCCGCCTTCCGAGAGCAGGGAGTCGGTGGTCTCGACGACCTGTTCCAGCATCTCGCTGATGGAGAAGGGCGTGTCCTCGACCTCCAGCTCCTCGGCCTCGAGGCGGGCGAAGTCGATCAGGTTGTTGATGAGGGCCAGGAGGCTCTGCCCCGCCCGCGCCGCGCGCTGGACGGAGTCCTTCTGCTCCGCCCCGAGCTCTCCCCGCAGACCCGCCTGCAGGAGCGACAGCTGGCCCAGGATCACGTTGAGCGGCGTGCGAAGCTCGTGGCTGACCAGCGCCAGGAGCCGCGACTGCGTCTCGAGCTCGGAGCGCAGGATGCGGTTGGCCCGCTCCACGCTGCGCACTCGCGTAAGCTCGGTGATGAACCATACGAACCGCCGCCGGTCGCCCGTGAGACGGGTGCTCACGCCGCGCAGCAGCACGGGGCGGCTTCGCCCTTCGAGGTCCACCAGGGTGGCCTCGGTGCGCGCGCTGCTCACCCGGGTCAGCATGCCGCGGAGGCGATCGAAGGAGGGGAGGTCGATGGCCCGCAGGATGTCGTCGGCGGGACGGCCCACGGCCGCCTCGGGCTCGTGACCGGCCAGTGACGCCAGCTTGCGGCTGGCGAAGGTGACGGTGCCGTTCTCGTCCGCGACCAGCACCTCGTCGCGGGTACCGTCGAGCAGCGCACGGCACAGCGCCGCGGAATCCTCGAGACCCGGGGTGCCGGCGGGCACGTAGCCCGCCGGCGCGGGCATCTGGTCACCGGTGAAGGGCTCGAGGGTGCAGCCGAGCTCGCGGGCGGCCTCCCTCAGGGAGCTCCAGCTCTTCTCGTCGGGTGCGCGCAGGACCAGGAGATCGAGGATCTCCATGCGCTGGTTTTCGGCCATCTCGAACGGCGCCCGCGCGGGGATCGTCGGAGTGCTCTTCGTTCCAGGATCGACGTGACGGGCAAGAGACAGGCCACGCGCCCCGAGCGCCGCTCGGGGGAGGGCTCAGTCCGCCGGGAAGAGCTCCTCCTGACCGTCGTCCGGCGGGTCCCCCCCGGAAAGGGAGCCGAGCCGGCGCAACCAGGCGTTGACGTCGAAATCCCCCTCGTTCCGAAGCATCCGACGCAGGACCGGTGACAGACCTTGCAGCACGCCCTGCAGCTCCTCGACCGCCGAGCGCAGCTCGTCGGCGCGGGCTTCCTGGCTCGGGCCCGCGGACATGTCGTCCAGGAGGGTGTCCTCGGCTCGCGAGGCGATGACCGGCTCCGCGCGGCTGGTCACGTACACCTCGGTTCTGCGGCCCGGCCCGCGCCCCTCCTCGATCGGCAGCAGTCCGACGATGTGGTCGGAGCGCCAGTACTTGCCGTAGCCAAGATGCACCATGCGGTGGGATCGGTTCTCCACGGGACCTCCGCTTCGCTGGAAGGCCGTGGCGACCCCCGGGAGGAGGCACGCCCCGGCGCCGCGAGAGCCTTCTTTCGGGTTGCGCCGGTAACTTCCCCGGCGGATCGGAAGGTGTCAAGCGCGGGGCGGATGGCTGGCAGCGTGGGGGCACGTCCGGTTACGATGGCCCCCGGCCTCGGGGCGGACGGTCCGCTGCGCCCCGGGGATGGCTGGCCGAAGGCTTGCGGGAAGACGAGGGCCACGGGTTCATCGGACCACAGGCCCACAGGGAGGAGGAGCGTGCGGAAGATCCGGACAGGGGAATCGCTCCGCTACCACGCGGAAGGCAGGCCGGGGAAGATCGAGGTCGTGCCCACCAAGCCGACCCGCACCCAGCGGGACCTGTCGCTGGCCTACACGCCGGGCGTGGCCGAGGCCTGCCGCGCGATCGTCGAGGATCCGGATGACGCCTACCTGTACACGGCTCGCGGGAACCTGGTGGCCGTGGTCACTAACGGGACCGCGGTCCTCGGGCTGGGGAACATCGGACCGGCCGCCGGCAAGCCCGTGATGGAAGGGAAGGCCGTGCTGTTCAAGGCCTTCGCGGACATCGACGTGTTCGACCTCGAGCTCGACGCCGCGGACCCCGAGGACGTCATACGCTTCTGCCGGATGCTCGAGCCCACGGTGGGTGGGATCAACCTGGAGGACATCGCGGCGCCCGGCTGCTTCGAGATCGAGGAGCGCCTGCGGCACGAGCTGGACATCCCGGTGTTCCACGATGACCAGCACGGTACCGCGATCATCTCCGGAGCGGCGCTCATCAACGCCCTGGAGCTCACGGGCAAGGCCATCGGCTCCGTCCGCGTGGTATTCGCGGGGGCGGGGGCGGCCTCGGTGGCCACGGCCGACCACTACGTGCGCCTCGGGGCCGACCCGAAGAACATCCTGATGACGGACCGCTCGGGGGTGATCTACCGGGGCCGGGGCGAGCTGGAGCCACACAAGGCGCGCTACGCACGGGACACGGAGGCCCGCACTCTGAAGGATGCCCTGCGCGGGGCGGACGTGTTCGTGGGGCTGTCGGCGGGCGGGACCGTGACGGGGGACATGGTGGCGGCGATGGCGGACCGACCGATCGTGTTCGCCATGGCCAACCCGGACCCGGAGATCACGCCGGAGGAGGTGTACGCGGTTCGGGACGACGCCATCGTGGCGACGGGGCGCTCGGACTACCCGAACCAGGTCAACAACGTCCTCGGCTTCCCGTTCATCTTCCGAGGGGCGCTCGATGCCCGGGCCCGGGCCATCAACGACGAGATGAAGCTCGCGGCGACGCACGCGCTGGCGGAGCTGGCGAGGCAGGATGTCCCCGAGGCCGTGAGCGCCGCGTACGGGGAGGGCCGGCTCCGCTTCGGCGAAGAGTACCTCATCCCCAAGCCGTTCGACTCCCGCATCCTCCTGTCGGTGGCGCCCGCCGTGGCGGAGGCGGCCATGAAGACCGGCGTGGCCCGGAGGGAGCTGGACCTGGCCGAGTACAGGACCGCGCTGGAGGCTCGGCTGGGGCCCGCCCGAGAGCTCATGCGCGCGATCATGGACAAGGCGCGGCGCTCGCCCAAGCGCATCGTGTTCCCGGAGGGGGAGGATCCCCGCGTCGTGCGGTGCACGAGCGTCATCCGGGAGGAGGGGATCGGAACGCCCATCCTCCTGGGGAGCCGCGAGCGCATCCAGGAGGTCGCCGAGGTCGAAGAGGTGGACCTGGAGGGCGTGGAGATCATCGACCCCGCGTCCTCGGAGCGCCGCAGCGAGTATGCGGAGTCGTTCTGGAAGTCTCGCCAGCGTCGGGGCGTCACGCGCTCCGACGCGGAGTGGCTCATGCGCCGCCCGATCTACTACGGGAGCATGATGGTCCACTCGGGCGCCGCCGACACGCTGATCGCCGGCGTCAACATGTACTATCCCGACGCCCTGCGACCGGCCCTGCAGGCGATCGGCACGGCTCCGGGTCAGGCCCGGGTCGCGGGTCTCTATCTCATGGTGTTCCAGGACCGCCTGTACTTCTTCGCCGACACGACGGTCAACATCTCGCCCACCTCGGAGGACCTGGCCGAGATCGCGATCGCCACGGCGGACTTCGCCCGGCGGCTGGGCGTGAGCCCGCGGGTGGCCATGCTGTCCTTCTCGAACTTCGGCTCCGTGCGACATTCGGAGGCCGAGCGCGTGCGGGATGCCGTGGCGCTCGTGCGGGGCACCCGCCCCGACATCCTCATCGACGGTGAGATGCAGGCCGACACGGCGGTGGTGGCCGAGATCCTCCGGGAGACTTATTCATTCTCTCTGTTGCAGGACCCGGCCAACGTCCTGGTTTTTCCGAACCTCGCGGCCGCCAACATCTGCTACAAGCTCCTGCACCGCCTGGGCGGGGCGGAGGCGATCGGACCCGTCTTGCTGGGCATGGACAGACCGGTGCACATATTGCAGCGGGGCTCGACGGTCGTGGATATCGCCAATCTCGCGGCGATCTCGGTGGTCGACGCACAGGCACGCGAGCCGGTGGTGGAGGAGTCGACCCCGGTCGCAGCCGCCACGCCATAGAAGGGTACGATGCCGGCATCCCGCCGGTACCAAGCATAGAGGAGGCAGTTTGAGCATCGCCACGGACGCACCGCCGAAGTGCCGCGGCATCCTGGACAATCCGGACCGGGAGGAGCTCCGGGGGCTCGCTCGCTCCGACGAGCGCACGACCGAGTACGGGAGCCCGTCCTACATCACCCAGAACCGTGCCCGGAGCGCGAAGGACACCCGCAACACGGTCGACGGCGAGGTGACGCAGGCGGACCTCGGGACGATCGAGGAAGCCAAGAGGTTCCTGGAGAGCCGCGAGTTGATCCGCGTGGACCGGTGCATGGGCGAGGCCAGCGGGTTCGGCTGCCTCCACTGCAGGCTCTACGTGACGCGGCCGTTCGCGAGGCTCGCGCACATGTTCGACGCCAGCCTCACCGAGTCCGGAAACCCGGACGGCCAGCCCGACTTCGTCACCATCGACATCCCCGAGTGGCCGCACGAGAAGGCTATCCTCGTGGACCCGGAGGAGGGAGTCACCTGGGTCCTCGGATCGGACTACTACGGGGAGATCAAGAAGTCCTTCCTGCGCCTGACCATGTACCTGGCCAAGGCGCGGGGGAAGGGGCTCGGCCTGCACGCCGGCAGCAAGCTGGTGCATAGCCACAGCGCCCGCACGGGTGAGCTCGTGGAGAAGGGCTTCCTGTTCTTCGGCCTCTCGGGGACGGGGAAGACGAGCCTCACCTGCCACGACTTCGACCTCGACGAGGGAAAGGGCGAGCACGTCCGCGTCCGCCAGGACGACGTGGTCGTGCTCACGCCCGATGCGTTCTGCAAGGGCACCGAGGGCGGCGGCTTCTACATCAAGACCGACGGGCTCAACCCCCGCGACCAGGAGGCGCTGTACGGCGCCGCCACCTGCGAGCGCGCCATCTTCGAGAACGTGTGGGTCGAGGACGACGGCACGGTGGACTTCTACAACGAGGAGCTCACCTCCAACGGCCGCGCCGTGGTGCCGATCGACGAGGTCCGGAACACGGACGGCACCATCGACGTGCAGAAGATCACCGACATCTTCTTCATCACCCGCAACCCGCTCGTCCCCGCCATCGGCCGACTCACGGCCGATCAGGCGGCGGTGGCGTTCATGCTGGGCGAGTCGATCAAGACGTCGGCCGCGGACCCGAACGCGAAGGGCGAGCCGGTCCGGGTGGTGGGCACCAACCCGTTCATCGTGGGCCCGAAGGGACGGGAAGGCGAGCTGTTCCGGGACATCCTGGAGGAGAACCCGGACCTGCACTGCTACATCCTCAACACCGGGGCGATCGGCCAGGGCGAGCGGGCCGAGAAGATCGGGCTCCTCGACACGGTGGCCATCCTGAGGGCCGTGGCGCGGGACCAGATTGAATGGGTCCCGGACGAGGCGTCCCGCATGGAGGTGCCGAAGTCGGTGCCCGGCGTGGGCGACTCCAAGTTCGACCTGACGGCGCACTTCAGCGAATCCGAGCTTTCCGACAGGCTGGCCGATCTGCGCGCGGCGCGCTGCGAGTGGCTCGACCGGTTCCCGACCTTCCCGGACGAGCTCAAGGAGGCGGTCTACTGAGGCGGGAACGTCGCCGTACCGGGTGGGCATCCGCCCGCCGGCGACGGCCGCGGAGCTGACGGCGAGACCGGGGCTCCCGGATGGTCCGAGCCCGCACGGTCCGTGACCCCCTGTGGGGCAACATCCGCCTGCGTCCACGGGCGGCCGCCCTGGTCGACAGCCCGCAGTTCCAGCGCCTGCGGCGCGTCAAGCAGCTCGGCTTCGCGCACCTCGTATATCCGGGCGCGGTCCACACGCGCTTCCTCCACGCCCTGGGCGTCTACCACCTGGCCGAGCGCGCCCTGGGGCTCCTGGAGAGCGCCGGTGCGCTGGCCAGCCTGTCGCCTCCCGAGCGCGAGGAGCTTCCCCTCGTGCCGCTCGCCGCCCTGCTCCACGACGTGGGACACTACGCCTTCTCCCACGCCATGGAGGAGATCGAGCCGGACTCGCTTCCCGGCCACCACGAGGAGCTCGCGGCCCTCTTCCTCGGGGCCGACCCGATCCGCCGCTCCCTCGAGCAGGTACGGCCCGACGGCCCCGCACGGGTGGCGGACTTCATCCGGGGCCGATCCGGCCACCCGCTCCAGGGACTGATCGCGGGCTCCCTGGACCTGGACAAGATCGACTATCTGGCCCGCGACAGCTTTTTCTGCGGCGTGCCCTACGGGGCCGTCGACGTGGATCGGCTGCTGGACTCCCTCACCCTGGCCCGCGAGGCGCCCGGGGCTCCCCTGGAGCTCGCCGTGACCGAGAAGGGCATCACGGCTCTCGAGTCGCTGCTGTTCTCCAAGTACCAGATGTTTCGGAACGTCTACTGGCACCACACCGTGCGGGCGGCATCGGCGTTGTTCCGCCGGCTGGTGGAGACCGCCCTGGAGGCCGGAGTGCTGGGACGCGACGAGCTTCCCGGCCGAACGGACGAGGAGCTGTTCGGAACGCTGCGGCACCGGGTCGAGGCGGGGGCGGGAAGCGCGGGCGAGGCCGCCGGCGGGCGCGTCCGCGACATGGTCGCGGCG
>Ga0315556_1000020_pt1 | contig 66957 bp, 68 predicted proteins | sample SalMarSW160310MG_FD_202112 | JGI IMG/M metagenome (GOLD analysis project Ga0315556, IMG submission 202112) | Salt marsh sediment microbial communities from the Plum Island Ecosystem LTER, Massachusetts, United States - Salt Marsh Sediment SW1603-10 ...
TGCAGGCGACCGAGTCGGCCGCCGAGCGCCAGGCGCCGAAAGTGTCCTTCAAGTAATCCTTGGATTTCTTCGAGGCACAGGAGCTCGCGCGGCGGGCCACGCGGCGGCTGGTGCTGCTGTACCTGCTGGCGGTCGCCGCGGTCGCCGTCGCGGTGTGCCTGGGCCTGGGCGCCGCCTATACGTTCGCCGTGATGTCGGGCGCTGCCGCGCCGACGCGCGACGTGGTGATCGACGGCAGGCACCTCGGATCGGCCTTCGTCGAGATCATGCGCCACGGCGTGCCGCTCAAGCTGTACGCCATCGGCGCGGGCGCGACGCTGCTGGTGATCGCGAGCGCCACCCTGTACCGGGTGTTCCAGCTCTCCGCCGGCGGCGAGGCGGTGGCCGACATGGTGGGCGCGCGCCGCGTTGATCCGGCCAGCAGCGACCCGGGCGAGAGGCGGCTGCTGAACGTGATCGAAGAGATGGCGATTGCCTCCGGGGTGCACGTGCCGTCGGCTTACGTAATGGACGGGGAGAAAGGCATCAATGCCTTTGCCGCCGGCTACTCGCCGAACGAGGCCGTAGTTGCGGTGACGCGCGGTACGCTGGATGCGCTGTCGCGCGACGAGCTGCAGGGCGTGATCGGGCACGAGTTCAGCCACATCCTGAACGGCGACATGCGGCTCAACGTGCGCCTGCTCGGGGTTCTGTTCGGCATCGTCTGCATCGGCCAGTTCGGCCAGTTCCTGATCCGCTCGACCGCTTACCGCACGGTGCGCGTGAGCCGCGAGAACCGGGGCCCGGAGGTCGCTCTGGTGTTCCTTGGCATCGCGCTGGCGATGATCGGCTTCCTCGGGCTCGAGTTCGCGCGCCTGATCAAGGCCGCGATCTCGCGCCAGCGCGAATTCCTCGCCGACGCCTCGAGCGTGCAGTTCACCCGCAACCCGGACGGCATCGCCGGCGCGCTCGATACGATCGGCGCGTCGCAGCGCTCGACCCTGGTGGGCAACGCTCATGCCGAGGAGTTGTCGCACATGTTCTTCGTCCAAGGCGTGGCGAACTGGATGGGCGGACTGTTCGACACCCATCCGCCGATCGCGGAGCGCATCCGCCGCGTGCGCCCGGGGTTCCAGCGCAGCCGCTACCGCACCGCGCGCGCGGCCCTGCTCGGCACCGGCGCGAAGCCCGTGGCGGTGCTCGACGACGCCGGCAACGTCGTCAAGACGGTCGGCGGCGACCGCGGGCTCGAGGCCGCGCGCACAACGGCGGCGGTTGCCGCGGTCGCAGCCTCGGTCGGCAATCCGACCCCGGCGCACGTCGACTTCGCGCAGCGGCTGCTGGCGGCGATCCCGCCCGCGCTGCGCGCCCGGCTGGCCGACCCGGGCGGTGCGCAGGAGGTCGCGTTCGCGCTCGCGATTGCCGGCGACGACGCCTCGCGCGCGGCGAAACTCGGCGAGCTGCGCGCGCGACGCGGGGAGGACACGGCACGCGCGGCCGAGCAGGCCTGGGCCGAAAGCAGCCGGCTCGATCGCGGCTACGCGCTGCCGCTGCTCAGCATTGCGCTGCCGGCGCTGAGGCGGCTGCCGCAGCCCGAGCGCGACGCCCTGGTTGCCGACGTGGCGAAAGTCGTCGAGGCCGACAAGAAAGTGACGCTCGCGGAGTTCGTGCTGGCGACGATCCTGCGCCAGCAGCTGCGCGAGGGCGCCGGGAATCCGATTCCGACCCGCTACCGCGCCCTGAGCCAGGTCGACGGCGACCTGCGCACGGTGCTCTCGCTGGTGGCGCACGCCGCGCTTGCCGATACCGCGCTGGCCTACGCCAAGGGCGCCGAGTACCTGTCGCTCAACGTGCGCGAGCCGGTGCCCGCGGCCGAGCTCTCGACCGGTCGCGTTGGCGAGGCGCTCGAGCGTCTGCGCGTGCTCGCGCCGCTCGCCAAGCCGCGCGTGATCAAGGCCTGTCTCGAGGTGGCGGGCGCCGACGGCATCATCACCCTGGCGCAGGCGGAGCTGACGCGGATGGTGGCGGCGACGCTCGACTGCCCGCTGCCGCCAGTGCTGGCGACGATCGACCCGGCGACGTTGAGATGACGGATTTGCAGGAACTGGAGACCGCTCTCGGGAGTGTCGTTGCGGGCGAGGTGCGCTTTGACGCGGGTGCGCGCGCGGCGTACAGCGCCGACGCCTCGAACTACCGCCAGGTCCCGATCGGCGTGGTGCTGCCGCGTTCGGTCGAGGACATCGTCGCCGCGATGGCGGTCTGCCGCACCTATGGCGTGCCGATCCTGGCGCGCGGTGGTGGCACGGCGCAGAACGGCCAGAGCGTGAACGTCGCGGTGGTGATCGATTGCTCGAAGTATCTCAACCGGGTGCTCGATGTCGACCCCGGGGCGCGCCGCGCGCGGGTCGAGCCGGGCGCGGTGTGCGATGCGCTGCGCGACGCGGCCGAGCGGCACCGCCTGACCTTCGCCCCCGATCCGGCGACCCACTCGCGCTGCACGCTCGGTGGCATGATCGGCAACAACTCCTGCGGCCCGCACTCGGTAATGGCGGGCAAGACGGTCGAGAACATCGAGCGGCTCGAGGTGCTGACCTACGACGGCGCGCGCTTCTGGTGCGGGCCGACGAGCGACGACGAGTACGCGCGCATCGTCGCCGCCGGCGGCCGCCGGGGAGAGATTTACGCCCGCCTCAAGGCGCTGGCGGACAAGTACGGCGATCTGATCCGCGCCCGCTTCCCGAGGATCAGACGCCGCGTATCGGGTTACAACCTGGACCAGCTGCTGCCCGAGAATGGCTTCAACGTGGCGCGCGCGCTGGTCGGCTCGGAAGGCACCTGCGCGCTGACGCTCGCCGCCGAGGCCACCCTGGTGCAAAGTCCGCAGCACCGCGTGCTGCTGGTGCTCGGCTTTGCCGACATCTACCAGGCGGGCGACGTGGTGCCGAAGATCCTCGCCGCGCGCCCGATCGCATGCGAAGGGCTGGACGAGAAGATCATCGGCGGCCTGCGCGAGCGGCGCCTGAAGCTCGACGACGTCGCCCTGCTGCCGCAGGGCAAGGCCTGGCTGATGTGCGAGTTCGGCGCCGATTCGCACCCGGAGGCGCTTGCCCGGGCGCGCGCGCTCGAGGCCGGGTTCGCCGAGCGCCGCGACGTCAGCCACTGGCTGATCGAGGACAAGGCGATGATCGGCCGCATGTGGACCATCCGCGAGACGGGTGCTTCGGCGACCGCGCTCAGTTTGGGCGCGCGGGGTCCGGACCCGGTGGTCGGCTGGGAGGACGCCGCGGTCGACCCGCTGCGCCTGGGCGACTACCTGCGCGAGTTCCAGGCCCTGATCGACCGCTACGGCTACCGCACCTCGCTCTACGGCCACTTCGGCGACGGCTGCATCCACGCCCGCATCACCTTCGAGCTGCGCACGCCCGAGGGCGTGGCGCACTGGCGGCGCTTCCTCGGCGAGGCGGCCGCGCTGGTGGTCAAGTACGGCGGCTCGCTCTCCGGCGAGCACGGCGACGGTCAGGCCAAGGCCGAGTTCCTGCCGGCGATGTACGGGCCCGAGCTGATGGCCGCGCTGCGCGAGTTCAAGTCGATCTGGGACCCGAACGACAGGATGAACCCCGGCAAGCTGGTGAGCGCCGCGGGCGAGGTATACCGCGCCGACCAGAACCTGCGCCTGGGACCCGCCTACAGGCCGGTGACGCTCGCCACCCGTCTCGCGTTCAAGTCCGACGTCGGCGACGGCTTCGCCCGCGCCACCGAGCACTGCATCGGCATGGGCAAGTGCCGCGCTGCGGCGGGCGGAACCATGTGCCCCAGCTACCGCGCGACCGGCGAGGAGCGCTACTCGACCCGCGGGCGCGCGCGGCTGCTGAACGAGATGCTGCGCGGCGAGGTGATCACCGACGGCTGGGACAGCGAGGACGTCAAGGAGGCGCTCGAGTGGTGCCTTGCCTGCAAGGGCTGCCGCAGCGACTGTCCGACGCACACCGACATGGCGAGCTACAAGGCCGAATTCCTGTCGCACTACTACGAGAAACACGCCCGCCCGCGCCAGGCGCATTCGATGGGGCGCATCGGCGAATGGGCCCCGCTCGCCGCGCGCGCACCGTGGCTGGCGAATTTCCTCACCCAGACACCGGGGCTGGCCTCGATTGCCAAGCGGGTCGCGGGCGTGGCGGCGGAGCGCAAGCTGCCGAAGCTCGCCCCGGTACCTTTCGAGAAGCAATTTGAGAAAGCGAATCGCAACCGGACGGGCGACTCGGTGCTGCTCTTCGCCGACACCTTCAACAATCACTTTCGTCCGCGGACGGCGCTGGCGGCGGTGGAGGTGCTCGAAGCGGCCGGTTGCGCGGTCGAGGTGCCGCGCGAGCGGGTCTGCTGCGGCCGGCCGTATTTCGACTTCGGCATGCTCGACCGCGCCCGGGCTTCACTCGACAAACTTGTCGGCGCGCTCGCGCCGCGGATCGATGCCGGCGTGCCGCTGGTGGTGCTCGAGCCGGGCTGCCTATCGGTGTTCCGCGACGAGCTGGTTCAGCTGCTGCCGGGCGACGCCCGCGCGGCGCGTCTCGCCGCGCGCGCGGTCTCGCTCGGCGAGTTGCTCGCGACGCGCGGCTGGAAGCCGCCGGCGATCGGCGGGCGCGCGCTGCTGCACGGTCATTGCCACCGCAAGACGTTGGGCGGTCTCGAGCCCGAGGTCGCGCTGCTGCGCGCAGCCGGCGTCGAGGTGGCGGTGCCCGATACGGGCTGCTGCGGCATGTCGGGCTCGTTCGGCTTCAAGCCGCAGCACTACGCCGCTTCGCGCCGCATCGCCGAGCTCGCGCTGCTGCCCGCGCTGCGCGCCGCCGGCGCAGAGGAGGCGGTGATCGCCGACGGTTTTTCCTGCCGCGAGCAGGTTGAGGACCTCGCGGGGCGCGAGACGCTGCATCTGGCCGATGTCCTGGCGCGCGCGCTGAGGGCGCGCTAGATCATTTCTGCGAGCAGCTCGTAGGAGCGCAGGCGCGAGGCATAGTCGCCGGTGATCGTGAGCAGCATCACTTCGTCGGCGGCGTAGCGCTGGGCCATCGCTTCGATCTCGCGTCGGCACTTGGCGGGTCCGCCGATCACCGCGCGGGCGCGCTGACCCACGACGTAGCGGCGTTCCTCGTCCGAATACTCGTGGCGCAGCGCTTCCTCGACGGGCGGCACCGTCGTGTCGAGGTTGAGCGCCATGTGCAGCCGGCGCAGGTCGATCGAGGCGGCAAGGCGCTCGGCTTCGGCGTCGGTATCGGCGCAGATCGCGAACGTGCACACCAGCGCCTGCGGCTGCGGCTCGCGCGCCGAAGCGCGGTATTGCTCGCGGTAGGCGCGCGTCACCGCGTCGCCGCCCTGGGCGTTGATGAAGTGCGCGAAAGCGAAGCGCAGCCCCAGCTGCGCCGCGAGCGCACCGCTGTAGTCGGACGACCCGAGCAGCCAGACCTGCGGTGCGGTCGCGCTCTCGGGCTGCGCCCGTACGCGCTTGAACGGATGATCGTCGGGCAGGCTGCCGTCGAGGTGGCCGACCAGCTCCCACACCTGCTCCGGGAAATTGCGCGCGTCGGGGAAGCGGCCGCCGCCAACCGCCTGCGCGGTGCGCGCGTCGCCACCCGGCGCGCGGCCGATGCCCAGATCGACGCGCCCCGGATACAGCGCCTCGAGCATGCGGAAGGTTTCGGCCATCTTGAACGCGCTGTAGTAGGGCAGCAGCACGCCGCCGCTGCCGATGCGGATGCGCGCGGTCTCCGTGCCGAGGCGCGCCAGCAGCACTTCGGGGCAGGGATCCGCGAGCGCGGCGATGGCGTGGTGCTCGGCCAGCCAGTAGCGCTGGTAGCCGAGCGCATCGGCGCGGCGCGCGAGAGCGAGCGTCTCCTCGATCGCGCGCCGCGCGCCGAGAGTGCCGATGACGGGAGATTGGTCGAGGACCGAGAGCTTCACTGCGCAATCTTAGCTTGGGCAGCAAGCGTCGCCGCCCGGCGACAGTGAAACGCCTGTCCGATCAAGCACATCCCGAAAGAGCGCGAACTCTCGTCGCCTGCAGGAGACGTTTGGGGCCTCTCCCGGAGCAGAGAATTCTTTCACGGATGACTCGCAACTTACTGTGCCGACGACGTTTTTTCGCCCTGGCACGTCGATTGCAGTAGGCCAAGAGTCGTCACAGATTGTTAACGCCAGCCGCATAGAGCGGGCCAGCATTTAGCCGGTCGTCGAAAGCTTCACTAAACGGAGAGCGCCATGCTTCAGGACATCAAGCAGTTCAAGCAGGATTATCGGGTACTGATTCAATCGGTGGTCGGGTTCGTGGTGCTGGCGCTGGTCATGATCGGCGTCGGCGGCTCGGTATATCGGATGATCGAGCCCGAGGGCTGGCTGGTGCAGTTGTTCGGCGCCGGAATTTCCTCCGCGACCGCCGCGCTGGTGTCGCTGCTGGTGCTCACCGTGCTGTCGTGGTTCACCCGCGAATGGGTCTCGGCCTACCAGAAGAATCGCTTCTCCGACGTCGTGATTTACGTCTTCGCCGGCGCAGGAGTGGTGTATCTGGCGCAGCTGCTGGCGCCGCTGCACCTGTAACGGAGTCTCCCGACAATAAAAAAACCCCTAGTCCTCTTTTCTCCCCCGAGGCTCGCCGGTTCCCCCTACTGGCGAGCCTCTTTTTTTTCCGCTTCGCGCCCAGAGGCATTTCGCAGCTCGATCCATGCCGGCAGCTCGGCCGCGCTCGCCAGGATCGCGTCGTGCGGCGCTTTCTCCAGCCGCATGCGGTCGTGCGCGCCGCTCAACACTCCGAGGTTCGCGCCGACGCCCGCCCGCGCGCCCGCTTGCAGGTCGTTGTCGGTGTCGCCCGCGCACAGGACCTCGCGCGCGTCGCTGACCCCCGCCTTCTCCATCGCACGCAGAATCATGTCGGGCGCGGGGCGGCCCTGCGCGACCTCGTCCGCGCACACCACGGCGTCCACCTTGCCGGTCCAGCCGAGGCGCGCGAGCAGTCCGTCGGCAACCTTGCGGTCGAAGCCAGTGGTGAGCGCCACGCGCACGCCGCTCGCGCGCAGCGCCGCGATCGCCTGCTCGACGCCGTCTATCGGCTGCACCCCGTGTTCCGCGAAAGAGGCGATCAGCAGCCGCTGGAAGGTGGCATAGACCTGCTCCGGGTCGGCCTTGCTGCCCGCCGCCAGTCGCCCGATCACCTCGCGCTTGGCGGCGCCGCGCCAGGTGTGCAGCTGGGCGTCGGTGGCCGAAAGGCCGTGGCGCGCGAGCGCCGCCCTGAACACCGCCGGAACATCGGCGCTGTCGTGTATCACGGTGCCGCCGACGTCGAGCACGGCGAGACGAATGCGCATCAGGCCCCGGTGCCGAAGCCTTCGCCCGCCTTGCGGTACTCCTCCCGCGGCGGGGCGAAGATGTCGAGCACCGTCGCCCCGGCGGCGCCGGTCCGAATGCCGTGCGGCACGCCCCCGGGCGTGTGCCAGAAGTCGCCCGCCTTCATCGGCTGCTCCTCGCCGCCCTGAATCCGCACGCATTCTCCCTCCAGCAGCACGCCCCACTGCTCGTTCGGGTGGCTGTGCACGCTACCGCTCGCGTTCGGCTCGATGCGCACTACCGACAGCATCACGTGCTCGCCGGGAAAGATGCGCGTGTTTATCCCCTCGCCGAGCTTGCGCCGGATTCCCTGCTGCTCGTCCGACAGGTTGAATACCCACGGGGCGGCGGCTTGTGCGCTCATTGCAGACTCCTCCTAGAAAGTTTCAGACGGCGATCGGTGCTCTGATCGCGGGATGCGGATCGTAGCCCTCGAGGGCGAAATCTTCGTAGCGGAAAGCGAACAGATCGCTGCGGGCCGCGAGGCGCATGCGTGGGAAGGCGCGAGGCGCGCGGGCAAGCTGCTCGCGCGCCTGCTCGACGTGGTTGAGATAGAGGTGAACGTCGCCCAGCGCGAGCACGAACTCGCCAGGGGCGAGTCCGGTCACTTGCGCCATCATCAGCGTCAGCAGCGAATAAGACGCTATGTTGAACGGAACGCCGAGGAATACGTCGGCGCTCCTCTGGTACATCTGGCACGACAACCTGCCTTCGGCGACGTAGAACTGGAACAGCGCGTGGCACGGCGGCAGCGCCATCTTGTCGACGTCGGCCGGGTTCCACGCCACGACCATATGGCGGCGCGAGTCGGGGTTGCGCCGGACCGATTCGACCACCTGCGCGATCTGGTCTATCCCACGCCCGTCGGGCGCCTTCCAGTGGCGCCACTGATAGCCGTAGACGGGGCCGAGCTCGCCCTGTGCGTCGGCCCACTCGTCCCAGATCGTCACGCCGCGCTCCTGCAGCCACCTGACGTTGGTGTCGCCGCGCAGGAACCACAACAGCTCGTAGACAATCGATTTGAGGTGCAGCTTCTTGGTGGTGAGCAGTGGAAAGCTCTGATCCAGCGCGAAACGGATTTGGCGGCCGAACAGCGACAGCGTCCCGGTGCCGGTCCGGTCCGACTTGCGCGCGCCCCGCTCGAGAAGCTCGGCCAACAAGTCGAGATACTGCTGTTCGCCCGGATTGAGGTTCATATCGCTATGTTAGCGAAAAGCTCCCGTGCGCTCTGATAACGTTTCGCCGGGTCCTTGGCCAGCAGCCGGTCGAGCACCCTTTGGTAGCCCGTCAGCGGCGGCTTGAGCTTCGGCGGCTCGCCCTTGACGTGCAACCGCAGGATTTCCCTGTCGTTCGACGATTCATACAGCCTCTTGCGGGTCAGCATCTCGTAGAACATGACCCCCAGGCTGTAAAGATCCGAGCGCGCATCGGCGGGCTGCCCGAGGCATTGCTCGGGGCTCAGGTAACGCACGGTGGCGATCATCTGGCCGCTGCGCGCAAGGGTGACGTCCGACGCCAGCGAGCGCGCCATGCCGAAATCGACGATCACCGGAACTCCGTTGCCGCGGAACAGAATGTTCTGCGGTTTGAGGTCACGGTGCACGATGCCGTGGCGGTGGATTGCGTCGAGCGCTTTGGCGATCTGCCCGAGCAGGCGCAGGGCCTGGCGCGGCGCGAGGCCCTCGATGATTTTCGCCTTCAGGTCCCCCCCGGGCAGGTATTCCATCGCGATGTAAGGGTGGCTGCCTGCGAAACCCTGGTCGTAGATCTGCGCCACGTGCTCGTCATGAAGTCCGGCGAGAAGCTTGTACTCCTGAACGAAGCGCGCCATGAACACCTTGTCGTCTCGCAGGCTGGAGTCCAGCACCTTGAGCACCAGCGTCTTGCCATCGTGCACACGCTCGGCCAGGTAGACGCGGGACGAGCCGCCTTCGCCTATCAGGCGCAGCGCGCGGTAGCCCGGTACCGACGGCGGTCCGGTACGGTCCGCGTGCGCGTCGCGCAGCGCGGCGAGCTTGACCGTAATGGTCCGCTGCCGCTCGCGCCCCGAGGCGTCACGGCCAATGGCGGCGCGCTCGCTCATGCCGTCCACCACCGCCTGCGCCAGCCGCTCGGCGTCCAGCCCTGCGCGCAGCAGGAAATCGGACGCTCCGGCCTTGATTGCCTTTACCGCCAGCGTTTCGCCGCCCTCATCGCTCAGCAGCAGCAGCGGCGGCGAACCGGGGTCGCCGCAGATCTCGGCCACCATCGCGATCGCCGCGTCGTCCCAGGCGATCACCGCGTCGTCCCTGACTTGTGCCGACAGCAGCACCGCGGAATAGTCGCCGTGAGCGATCGCTTCGCGCGGGCTGCCTTGGGAATCCGGATCCCACTCGTTCATTTCTGCGTCCGGCCAGCGCGCGCGCAGCAGGGCTGCGAGCGCCGCGCGGGGTTCGCGCGCCTCGTCGACGATTAGAAAACGCATTGCGCATTGTGCCAATCCGGGCTGGGCTCGCCAAGGGCGCCGTAAAATGACAAGCCTTGCGTTGGAGGCGGACGATGGCGGTTCGAATAGTTCGGCTGGGCACGGCCAGAGGTCCCGGGGAGGGTCTGCGCATCGGTACGGTCAGGCGCCCGCCTCGTGGGGTACCAAAGCGCGGCTACGCGTCGCAGAACTGGTACGACGTTTGGTATCCGAATCTGGCGCCGAGCCAGGAGCTGGTCAGGCAGGCGCAGAACGCGAAGACAGAAGGCGACTGGAACGCGTTCGGGAGAAAGTATCGTGCCGAAATGCGGGCGCCGGACAATGCGCGCACTATCGAACTCTTGGCCGCGCTGTCGCAGCGGGTGAATTTTTCCGTCGGCTGCTATTGCGCCGACGAGTCGCGCTGCCACCGCTCGGTGCTGCGGGCGCTGCTGGTCGAGAAGGGGGCGAAGCTGCCGTGACGCGGCGCGCCCGATCTTATGTTCATCGGACATTACGCAGTCGCGTTCGCCGCTAAGCGCGCCGCGCCCAGGGTCTCGCTCGGGGTCCTGGTCGCCGCGACCTCGCTGCTCGATCTGCTGTGGCCGCTGTGCCTGCTGCTCGGCTGGGAGCGGGCGCGTATCGATCCCGGCAATATGGCGTTCACGCCGCTTGCGTTCGTGCATTACCCGATCTCGCACAGCCTGGTGTCGGCGGCCGGCTGGTCGCTGCTGTGCGGGCTGGTCTATTGGGGCGCAACGCGCTACCGCTCCGGAGCGGTAGTGGTGGCGCTGGTGGCGCTGAGCCACTGGTACCTGGACGCGCTCGTGCACCGGCCCGATCTGCCGCTCTATCCCGGTTCGCCGCTGAGGGTCGGACTCGGGATCTGGAACTCGATCCCCGCGACGCTGCTGCTCGAGGGTGCGATGTTCGCGGGCGGCGTCTGGCTCTACGCCGCGGCCACGCGCGCGAAGGACGCCGTGGGGCGCTACGCTTTCCCCGGCTTTGTCGTGTTCATGGCCCTCGCCTATGCCGGCAACCTGCTCGGGCCGCCGCCGCCGAGCTGGCAGGCGGTCGCCTGGGTGGGGATCGCCGCCTGGCTGTTCCCGTTTTGGGCGGAATGGTTCGACCGGCACCGCGTGCGATGAAGCTGGAGCGGGCAGACCTGGAGAAGATCGCCGCGCTGACGCTGGAGCATTACAACCAGCGCGCGCAGGATTTCTGGCAGGGCACGCGCGGGCACGACGTGGCGCAGAACATCGCCGCGCTCCTGCGCCACATCGAGGGCGAGCCGCCGTTCACGATCCTCGACCTTGGCTGCGGACCCGGGCGCGACCTGAAAGTGTTCGCCGGGCTTGGTCACGCAGCCGTCGGACTGGACGGATCAGAGCGCTTCGCCCAGATGGCGCGCGAGTACAGCGGCTGCGAGGTGTGGCAGCAGGACCTGCTCTCGACGAACCTGCCTCAGGCGCGCTTCGACGGCGTTTTTGCCAATGCAGTCCTGTTTCATGTCCCTAGCCAGGAGCTGCCGCGGGTGCTCAGTGAGCTGCATGCCGCGCTCAAGCCGCACGGGGTGCTGTTCAGCTCAAACCCGCGCGGCAACAACAAGGAAGGCTGGAACCGGGGGCGCTACGGCGCTTACCACGACCACGAATCGTGGCGCCGCTATATGACGCAGGCTGGCTTTATCGAGCTTGAGCACTACTACCGTCCGCCGGGGCTGCCGCAAGCGCAGCAGCCCTGGCTGGCGACGGTGTGGCGCCGCTCCGGCTAGCGGAAGCGTCCGCCCGGTCCGCGCGGCCCCGACCCCATGGCGAGGAAGCCCTGGTCCACAACTGCGCGCTGCTCCGGCGTGAGCGCCGCGTAGAGGTCTTTGAACGCGGTAGTCATGGCTTCGTGCTGGGCCAGGCGCTGCTTCAACATCGCGTCGCGCTGCGCCAGGCGCTCGGGCGCGCTCAGCTGGGCCGAGTTCCACATCGCGGTGTGCCACGCCTGCATGCTCTCGGCCTGAGTCTTGACCTGTTCCGCGTAGGCCTTCCAAGCCGATTCCTGCTGGTCGGTGATTTTCAGCTCCGCTTTCAGCTCGGTCAGGCGGTCGCCCGCCGCTGCGCCGGGATTGGCGTAGCCGTAGCCCATCATTCCCTGCGGCCCGTAGCCGCCCATGTGGCCGCGGCCCCCGCCCATGCCGTAGCCCATGCCCGGGCCGTAGCCATAGCCCATCATTCCCTGCGGCCCGTAGCCGCCCATGTGGCCGCCCCAGCCCATGCCGTAGCCCATTCCCGGGCCGTAGCCGTAGCCTTGAGGATGCGCGCTGACCATCGCGGCGCCGAGGCCTAGCGTCAACGCGGTGCCGACGCCGAGTGCGATCTTGGTGATGCGTTTCATGATTCTCTCCGTTGGTTGATATGGGAACTTTGCAACGGTTCCCATTGCAACACCCGGGCGTAACAGGCCGGTTTGCTTTTTGTAGTGCGGCGTAGCGTCGGATCGGCTTGTTACGCTAGGCTACAAATCCGTTCCTCCCGGCCCGCGCAAGCGGCTATAAGTGCTGTCATGGACACGCAGGACCATATCCTGATCGTCGACGACGACGCGGACATCCGCGAGCTGCTGGGCGACTATCTGGCCAAGAACGGCTACCGGGCGAGCGTGGCCGCCGACGGCAAGGCGATGTGGGCGGCACTTGCGCGCGGAAAAGTCGACCTCATCGTGCTCGACCTGATGCTGCCGGGGGAGGACGGCCTGACGCTGTGCCGCAAGCTGCGCGGCGAGGCGGACACGCCGGTGATCATGCTCACCTCCCTGGGCGAAGAGACCGACCGCATCGTCGGACTCGAGATGGGTGCCGACGATTACCTGTCGAAGCCGTTCAGCCCACGCGAGCTGGTGGCGCGGATCAAGAGCGTCCTGCGGCGCGCCCGCAGCCTGCCGCGCAACCTGCGCGCCGACGAGGCAAGCGAGATCGTCTTCGCCGGCTGGCGCCTGCTCACCGGCCCGCGCCACCTGGTATCTCCCAAGGGCGTGGTCACCTCGCTCAGCGGCGGCGAGTACCAGATGCTGAGAATCCTGCTGAGCCATCACAACCACGTTCTTTCGCGCGACCAGTTAATGGTGCTGTCCAAGGGCCACGAGGCCGACCCGCTCGATCGCAGCATCGACATCCAGATCAGCCGGCTGCGCCACCGCCTGCAGGACGATCCGTCGGAGCCGAAGATCATCAAGACCGTGCGCGGCGAGGGCTATCTGCTCGCGGTGCCGGTCGAGGTAAAGCGCTAGTGGGACAGGCAATGGCATGGCTGCTGCCGCGGAGCCTGTTCGGCCGCCTCGTCGCGGTGCTGCTCGGGGGGCTGATCGTGGCGCAACTGGCCGCTGCCTACATCAACCTGGCCGAGCGCGATCGCCTGCTCTATCGGGCGGGCGGGATGCAGCTTGCGCAGCGCATCGCCGACATCGCCCGGCTGCTCGACTCGGTCGCGCCGCAGGAGCGGCGCCGGATCGCCGCGGTGTTCAATGCGCCGCCGCTCGCGGTTTCGCTCGATCGCCCGCCGCTCGTGAGGGGTGAGCCCAGCGATGCGCAAAACTCGGTTTTCGCCGGCGTGCTGCGTTTTGCGCTGGGCGCGGAAATGCCGGTGAGGCTGATGCGGCGACCCGGTGGCTTCGCGCCGCCGCCGGAGCAGCCGATGATGGGACCGTCGATGATGGGACCATCGATGATGGGGCAGCCGATGGCTGGCCACGTCATGCCGGGCATAGCGCCGGGCGGCGCCTCGTACCTGGTGCAGGTCACCCTACGCGACGGCACCCTGGTCACGTTCGACTCCTACCTGTCGCCGCAGGAAGGCTCGATCCCGCTGCGCCTCGGGCTCTCGCTGCTGGTGCTGCTCGGCACGGTGATCGCGCTTTCCCTGATCGCGGTGCGCTGGCTCACCGGGCCGCTGTCGGCGCTCGCCGCCGCGGCGGAGAAGCTCGGCCGGGATATCGATCGACCGCCGCTGGCCGAGCGCGGTCCGCTCGAAGTGCGGCGCGCGGCCAGCGCTTTCAACCTCATGCAGCAGCGCCTGTCGCGCTTTCTCGCCGACCGCGCGCGCGTCCTCACCGCGATGTCGCACGACCTGAAGACGCCGCTCACGCGCCTGCGGCTGCGCATGGAGACGGTGAACGATCCCGTGCTGCGCGCCAAGATCGAAAAGGACCTGAACGAAATGCAGTCGATGGTCACCCAGACCCTCGACTATATGCGCGACTCGAGCCGGAGCGAGGCCGCGCAGCAGGTCGACCTGACGGCGCTGCTCGAGACGCTGCAAATCGATTTTCGCGACACCGGTCACGAGGTCGAGATCAAGGGGGCGGTCGCGCAGCCCTACCTCGGCCGCCCCCTCGCGCTGCGGCGCTGCCTGAGCAACCTGCTGGAGAATGCGATCCGCTACGGCGGACATGCGATGATCGAGGTCGAAGACGCACCGAAGCAGGTCGTGGTGCGGATCATCGACGACGGGCCGGGCATTCCGGAGCAGGAGCTCGAGCGCGCGTTCGAGCCCTTCTACCGCGGCGAGCGCTCGCGCAGCCGGGAGACCGGCGGCACCGGGCTCGGCCTGGGTATTGCGCGCAACATCGCGCGCGCGCACGGCGGCGAGCTGGTGCTTGAGAACCGTCCCGCCGGGGGGCTCGAGGCGATTCTCACCTTGCCGAGGCAGGACAACTGACAGGATGCTTTGATGAGCGAAAGACTGAATGACAAGGTGGCGCTGGTGCTCGGCGCCGGTTCGGTGGGCGAGGGCGTGGGCAACGGACGCGCGATTTGCGTCCTGTTCGCGCGCGAGGGGGCGAAGCTGGTCGGCGCGGACCTGAACCTCGCGGCGGCCGGGGAAACCGCGCGGCTGGTCGAGGCCGAAGGCGGCTCGATGGCGGCGCTCGCGGTGGACGTGACCAAGGAGGCGGACCTCAGGCGCGCGGTCGACGAAACGCTTGCCCGGCACGGACGGATCGACATTCTGGTCAACAACGTCGGCGGCAGCATCCCGGGCGGGCCGGAGGAGATCGAGCCGGACGCCTGGCGCGCGCAGTTCGAGTTCAACCTGCACTACGTCTATCAGTCGATCCGCATGGTGGCGCCGCTGATGGCGCAGCGGGGCGGCGGCGCGATCGTGAATCTGTCTTCGATCGCGGGGCTGCGCCACCTCGGCAACGATCTCGCGGCCTATGCGGCCTCCAAGGCCGGGCTGCAGCACTTCTCGCGCGTCGCGGCGGTGCGCTACGCGCCCAAGGGCGTGCGGATCAACACGGTGATCCCTGGGCTGATGAACACTCCGCTGGTCGCCCAGCGGTTGGCGAAGTCGCAGGGCGGCGATGCGGCGGCGCTGATCGCCAAGCGCAACGCGCGCACGCCGACCGGCAAGATGGGCGACGCCTGGGACGTGGCGTGGGCGGCGGTCTACCTCGCTTCGGACGAGGCCAAGTTCGTCACCGGGGCCGAGATTGTGGTCGACGGCGGGCTGACCGCGACCATCCGCGGCGGCTAGCAAAGGAGCAAGTAAGCAGATGGACCTGAAACTGAAAGGGCGTCACGCGCTCGTCACCGGATCGAGCGCCGGCATCGGCTACGCGATCGCCAAGGGGCTCGCGGCCGAAGGCGCGAGCGTCACGCTCAACGGGCGCAGCCAGGCGACGGTCGAGTCGGCGCTCGAGCGCTTGCGCAAGGATGCACCCGGCGCCCGGGTCGACGGCGTCGCCGCCGACTGCGCGAGCGCGGCCGGAGCAGAGCAGGTATTCGCGCGCGTCGCCGACTGCGACATCCTGGTCAACAACCTCGGCATTTACGAGCGCAAGGCGTTCTTCGACATCGCGGATGCCGACTGGCAGCACCTGTTCGAGGTGAACGTGATGAGCGGAATCCGCTTCGCGCGCCGCTATGCGCCGGCCATGTCCGGGCGCGGCTGGGGGCGGGTGATCTTTGTCTCGAGCGAGTCGGCGCTCAACATCCCCAAGGAAATGATCCATTACGGGATGTCCAAGACCGCGCAGCTGGCGATCTCGCGCGGCCTGGCGATGGAGCTCGCCGGGACCGGGGTGACCGTCAACGCGCTGCTGCCCGGACCGACCCGCACCGAAACCACCGACCGGCTGCGCGCCGAACGCGCCAGGGTCGCGGGCAAGACGGTGGAGGAAATCGAGCGCGAGTTCTTCGCCGCCTACCGCCCGACCTCGCTGCTCAAGCGCTTCACCTCGGCCGAGGAAGTGGCCAATCTCGCGATTTATCTGTGCGGCGAGGGCGCCTCGGCAACCACCGGTGCCGCGCTGAGGGTCGACGGCGGGACCGTCAACCAGATCATGTAGCGCCGGTCAGCGGCCGATGCGGTTGCGCAGCGTGCCGACGCCCTCGACTTCGGTTTCGAGCACGTCGCCCGCGCGCATGAACTCGGGCGGGGTGCGCGCATGGCCGACGCCTGCCGGCGTGCCGGTGGAGATGACGTCGCCCGACTCGAGCGTGAGTCCCGCGGACAACTCGGCGATGATGCGCGGGATGCGGAAATACATTTGAGCGGTGCTGGCATCCTGCTTGACCACCCCGTTCAGGCGGCAGGTCACGCGCAGCGCCTGCGGATCGGGCACCTCGTCGGCGGTCACGATCCACGGTCCCATCGGGCAGCTGCCGTCCAGGCTTTTGCCCTTGAACCACTGCTGCCCGTGCCGGCGCTGCACCTCGCGCGCCGAGACGTCGTTGATGACGGTGTAGCCGTACACATGCTTGAGCGCATCGGCTTCGGCGATGTCGCGCCCGCCGCGCCCGATGACGACGCCGAGTTCGACCTCCCAGTCGAGCTTCTCGGTAACGTGCGCGTGAAGCGGAATCGGGTCGAATGGTCCGTTGACCGCAGTCGGCGCCTTGGTGAAGAAGGTCGGGTGAGCGGGCAGCTCCTGCAGGTGCGGGCGTGCCTTGGCGCCTTCGTCGAAATGCTCGAGGTAGTTCCAGCCGACGCAGAACACGTTCTTGCGCGGGCGCGGGATCGGGGCGAGCAGCTTCAGCGACGCGAGCGCGAGCCCCTTTCCGGCGTATCCCTTCGTCAGCCTGCGCAGCGCGGCGAGCCCCGCGCGCCCCGAGGCGATGAGCGACAGCATGTCGCCGGCGTCGAACGGCAGGCGCTGGCGTGCGCGCCGGGCCGCGTCGCCGACGGCGAGCACGCGCCCGTCCCCGAGCAGCACACCGACACGTGGCGCGCCGCCCCGTTTCGGCCTGAAGCTCAGCAGCCGCATAAAAAGCTCATGCGGCGCTGCCTTTGGGCCGCTGCGCCGACTTGGGCCGGAACGCCTTGAGCACTTCTTCGCGCGTCTCTATGTAGGGTCCGCCGATCAGGTCGATGCAGTAGGGCACGGCGGCGAAGATGCCGTGCACCAGCGGCTTGCCGGAGGCATCCTTGAGACCCTCGAGAGTTTCCTTGATCGACTTCGGCTGGCCGGGCAGGTTGATGATCAGTCCCTGCCGGCGGATTACCGCCACCTGGCGCGACAGGATCGCGGTCGGCACGAACTGCAGGCTGATCTGGCGCATCTGCTCGCCGAAGCCCGGCATGACCTTGTCGGCGACCGCGAGCGTTGCCTCGGGCGTCACGTCTCGCTTCGCCGGCCCCGTGCCGCCGGTCGTGAGCACCAGGTGGCAGCCCTGCTCGTCGACCAGCTCCTTCAGCGTCGCCTCGATCGCCGGCTGCTCGTCCGCGATCAGGCGCGTCTCGTCGCGCCAGTCCGGCGACGCGATCGCCGCCGTCAGCCATTGCTTGAGCGCGGGAATGCCCTCGTCCTTGTAGACGCCCTTCGAGGCGCGGTCGCTTACCGATACGAGGCCGATGATGAGCTTGGAGTCCATGCCACTATTTTACGGCGTAGAAATCGATCCGTACCGCGGCAGCGAGCCGCTCGCCGCTGCCGACGCAGACCGTGCGATTGAGCCAGGCGTAGCGTGCGTCGCCGGTTTCGAACCACGGCGTGGTGCGCATGTAGTACAGCGTCGGGTCGACCGCCTCTCCAGCGGCCAGGCGCGCGATCACCTGCGGCGGGCCGTGTCGATAACCCCGGTTGCGCACGTACACGAGCACGCCGTCATGCGTCTCTATGGTGTAGCGCGCGTCAAGGTAGGCTACGCCGTCGGGACGCACGATCTGCCAGTCCGCGCCTCCGGGCAGTACGCGGCCGGACAATCGCGGCCCCGACACGGGGCCGCCCGTGATCGGGATGATGCGGCGCCTGCCCTGCGGTCCGTCGCCGAGCTCCTGCGCCGGGGCGAGCGTGATCTCGGCGCGGAAAAGCCGCTCGAGTTGCAGCATATGGCCTCCCGTTGCTGGTCCGCGCGCAGTCTATCTCGGCTGCGCCTGTGGTGCGTGCCAGCCGCCGAGCTTTTCGGCCATTTTGCCGGCCTCCGGGGGACCCCACGAGCCGCGCTCGTACGAGTGCACGGGCGTCGGCTTGCTGAGCACAGGGTCGACGATGCGCCATGCTTCCTCGACGCCGTCCTCGCGCGCGAACAGCGTCGCATCGCCCTTCATGGCGTCGCCGATCAGGCGCTCGTAGGCGCCCGCTTCGTCGTCGCGCGTGTTGCACACGTAGAGCTCGACCTCGTTGCCCGTCATCTCGGCCCCGGGCTTCTTGGACAGGGCGCCCATGGCGATCGCGACGTGCCCCGGCCCGAGCCGGAAGCGCAGATAGTTGCAATTCGGTGGCGACTCGCCGCCGAACACGTTATGCGGTGGCCGGCGCAGCTCGACCATCACTTCGGTGGCGGTCAGCGGCAGATGCTTGCCGGCGCGAATGAAGAACGGCACGCCGCTCCAGCGCCACGAGTCCAGATGGACTTGCATTGCGGCGAAGGTTTCGACGCCCGAGTCGTTCGCCACGCCGTCCTCGTCCCGGTAGCCCCGGTACTGGCCGCGCACCAGACTCTTGCCGGTGAGCGTTCGGATCGACCTGAATACCTTTGCCTTCTCGTCGCGCAGGGCATTTGAGGAGTAGCTTACCGGCGGCTCCAGCGCCAGCATCGCGACGACCTGCAGCATGTGGTTCTGCACCACGTCGCGCAGCGCGCCCACTTCCTCGTAGAAGCGGCCGCGCCCCTCGACGCCGAATTCCTCGGCCATCGTGATCTGCACGCTCGCAACGTGGTTGCGGTTCCATAGCGGCTCGAGAAACGAATTGGCAAAGCGAAAGTAGAGCAGGTTCTGCACCGGCTCCTTGCCAAGGTAGTGATCGATGCGGTAGATCGCGTGCTCGTCGAACACGCGGTGCAGGGTGCGGTTCAGGCTGCGCGCCGAGGCGAGGTCGCGGCCGAAGGGCTTTTCCACTACTACTCGCGCCGCACGCGTGCTGTCCAGGGCGTCCAGTCCGTCGACCACGGTAGGAAACATGCTTGGCGGGATCGCCAGATAGTGCAGTGGCCGCTTTGCGCTGCCGAGCGCTTCGCCGACGCGCTCGAAAGTATCCTTGTCGCGGTAGTCTCCATCGACGTAACGCAATAGCCCACACAGCTTGGCGCAGGCCTGCTCGTCCAGCTTGCCGTGCTTCTCGAGGCTGTCGCGTACTCGTGCGCGCAAGCGCGCGAGGTCCCAGCCGCTCAGCGCGACACCGATCACCGGCACGTCGAGCTGACCGCTGCGCACCAGCGCCTGCAGCGCCGGATAGATCTTCTTGTGCGCGAGGTCGCCGGTGGCGCCGAACAGCACCAGCGCGTCTGAGTTCGAGTTCTTCATTGCCGCCTCCATCCCGTTAGGATACCGGCGGCTACTTAACCATGTCTTAAGGCGCGGACGCCTCGCGCAGCACGCGAAAGAGCTCGCGGAATGCGCGCGGCGGGCGCCCCTCCTTCTGCTCGCGACGCGCGTTGCGGATGAGTGCGCGCAGCACCTGCAAGTCGGCGGCCGGGTACTCACGCGCAAACGCGGTCAGGGCTTCGTCGTCCTCCAGCAGGCGGCTGCGCAGCTGCTCCAGGCGGTGGTGGCGCGCTGTTTCCGCGGCCGAGCGGCCCTCGATGCGATCGAGCGCGGCCCGGATCGGCTCCGGATCTAGATCGCGCATCAGGCGTCCGATGTATTGCAGCTGGCGGCGCTTGCCCTCGCGGCTCGTGATGCGGCGCGCTTCGGTGATCGCCTGCGCCAGCGCATCGGGCAAGGCGATTGATGCAAGCGACGCCTCGGGCAGGGCGGCCAGCGCCGCGCCGAGCGCCTGCAACTCGTGCATTTCCTGCTTCTTCCGCGTCTTGCTCGGGATCTCGTCCTGCATCGCGCTGCTATCATAGCGCGCCATGACAAAACGCCATCGCTTCACCTATACCGCTGTGCAGCTTCAGGAGTTCGCGGCCACGATCGTCGGCCACGCCAAGCGCCTCGGCGCCGGCGCCTGCGAGTGCGACGTGTCCGAGGGCCGCGGCTTGTCGGTAACCGTGCGCAAGGGCGCAGTCGAGACCATCGAGCACAACCGCGACAAGGGCATCGGTGTCACGGTTTACGTCGGCGAGCGCCCGCATGCACGCCGCGGCCACGCCAGCACCTCGGACTTTTCGCCTTCGGCGCTCGAGCAGACAGTGTCTGCCGCGCTCGCGATCGCGCGTCACACCGCTGAGGACGACTGTGCCGGTCCGCCGGATCCCTCGCTGCTTGCGCGCGAGCTTCCCGACTTGGATCTGTTTCATCCCTGGGACCTCGAGACCGAAGAGGCAATCGGCGTCGCGCGGCGCTGCGAGGCGGCCGCGTTCGCGCTGTCAAAAAAGCTCAACAACTCGGAGGGCGCATCGCTTTCCTCGCAGCACTCGCAGTTCGTGTTCGCCAACAGCCTCGGCTTCATGGGCGGCTTTCCCACCTCGCGCCACTCGCTGTGGTGCTCAGTGATCGCCGAGGACAAAGGGCTGATGCAGCGCGACGACTGGTACAGTGCACACCGCGTCGCGAGTCGGCTCGCCGACCCCGAGGCGCTCGGGCGCTATGCCGGCGAACGCGCGCTGGCGCGTCTCGGCGCGCGCAAGATTCCCACCTGCAGGGCGCCGGTGCTGTTCGAGTCGCCGATCGCCACCCAGTTGGTCGGCTCCTTCGTCGCCGCAGTGAGCGGCGGTAGCCTCTACCGCAAGGCCTCTTTCCTGGTCGATTCGCTCGGCAAGCAGGTGTTCTCCCCCATCGTCAGCATCGACGAGCGGCCGCACGAGCCGCAGGCGCTGGCCAGCTCGCCGTTCGACGAGGAGGGGGTGGCTACCCGAGCCCGCAGCGTGGTTCGGGACGGCGTGCTCGAGGGCTATTTCCTCGGCTGCTACTCGGCGCGCAAGCTCGGCATGCAGAGCACCGGCAGCGCCGGCGGCAACCACAACCTCGTCGTGCGCCAGAGCAAGGCCACGGGCCCGGACTTCGCCGGCATGCTGAAGACGATGGGCCGTGGGCTGCTGGTGACGGAGCTGATGGGTCACGGCGTAAACCTGATCACCGGCGATTACTCGCGCGGCGCGGCGGGCTACTGGGTCGAGGGGGGCGAAATCCGCTTCCCGGTCGAGGAGGTCACAATCGCCGGCAACCTGCGCGACATGCTGCGCGGCGTGGTCGCCGTGGGCAGCGATGTGGTGGTTCGCGGCGCGCGCCGCTCGGGGTCGATTCTGGTGGACAATATGACGATCGCGGGGAATTGAGGCCCGGCACGGTGAACATCCGCACGCCGGGGCTGTCGAAACGACCATGAAACTCGTCAAGTGGCGTCGCGAGCGGGTCCTCAGCTGGTTGAGCGTGGCAGCGATCGTACTCGCCATGCTGCTGATACTTTGGGCCTGGTCGGCGCTCGAGCCCGGCAAGGAAGGCGAGGCGAGCGAGGCGGCTGCCTCAAGCCGCTGGGCAACCGGGTTCTCGCCCTGAGTTTCGCCTAGGTGAAGTCCAGTCGGGTGTCGAGCAGCACGCCGTAAATCTCGATCGACTCGCGGCGCGCGAGCTGCAGCGGCGGCAGTTGGTCGGCGTCCAACTCGGTGTTCGACGCGGCGAGCGCTTCCATCACCGCCGCGGAGAGCACGAACTCACCGGCGCGGGCGCGGTGCAGCAGCCGCTCGGCGATGCTCACGCAATCGCCGAAGGCCACGAACTGCGCGCCGCCGCCGGGGCCCGCCATGCCGAATACCGTGTCGCCCAGGTGAAGACCCATCGCCACAGCGACCATCATGCCGTAGTCGCGCTTCCATCCCTCGGCAATGGCACCGAACTCGCGCTGGATTCGTTGCGCGGCGGCGACGGCTTGGCGAGCGTGCTCGGGCGGCGCGCTGCCGCGGAACGCCGCGGTCAAAGTGTCGTTGCGCACGCCGAAGACCTCGCCGCCGTTGGATTCGACGGCGTCGGCCGCCATGGCAAAAAAGCCGCTCGCCAGGTCGAGCACCTTCTGCGGTTCCAGCATTTCCGACATGCGCGTGAAGTTGCGCACCTCTGCAAACAGCACGATCGCGGGGCTGCGCTCCGTGGCGACGGCCCTGCGTTCGGTCAACGCGGACATTTCGATGCCTCCCATCATTTGCCTCTCTTGCGGTGCGGCGCGACCATAATAGGTCCGGGCAAAAACCGCATTCGAGGAAAAATTCCCTGCCCTGCCCCGTCCATCGACGAATGGCGCCGCGAGCCCGACGGGCGGGGCCAGCGTGACCTATTGCGCAAACGCGAGCGTAACCCTCTTGTTCCGCTTTCCTTCCGAGCGGATTTTGACCACGATCAAACGACCGATTTCGCGCGTGTTGGCGACATGAGTGCCGCCGCAAGCTTGCAGATCGATGCCCGGAATATCGAGCAGTCGCACCCGCCCTTCGCCGCGCGGCGGCGCCACCGACATGGTCCGCACCAGCTCCGGCCGGGCGTCGAGCTCGGCATCGCTGACCCAGCGCGGGCGCACCTCATGGCCCGCGGCGATCAACGCGTTGACGCCCGCCTCGATCTCGTCCTTCACCAGCTTCTCCATTTCCACGTCGAAGTCTAGATGTGCCTTGTCCTCGGCGATGCGCCCGCCCGTGACCGGCGCGCGCACCACGGCGCACAGCAGGTGCAGCGCGGTGTGAAGGCGCATGTGGTGATAGCGGCGTTCCCAGTCGATCTCGATTTCGACTGGTGTCCCCGGCATCGGCGACGGAGCGCCGGGCTCGAGCACGTGCAGCACGCGCTCGCCGTCCTCGCCCTTGCGCGCATCGGCGACGCGCAGCTCCCCGATCCTTCCGCTGTCACCGGGCTGGCCGCCGCCCATGGGATAGAACACCGTGCGATCGAGCTCGACCGCGTCGCCGTGCAACCCGACCACGGTGGCGCGGCAGGACTTCAGATAGGCGTCGCCGCGGAACAGCAACTCGGTCATCCGTAGAGCACGAACAGGCAGACGGCGACCACCACCAGGGCGCCGGCGGCGAAGAACGCCACGGTGGAACGGGAGAGCGTCGGCATGTCAGGATCGGGCGGCACCGGCTCGGGGTGGTGCTCCTCGTGCGCCTCGTGCTCCGGCTCAGCGTGGGCTCCGGCAACCTTGTCGTTGAACGCCTGGAAGAAATCGTTCGCGATCTTCTTCGCCGCCGCGTCGACCAAGCGGGAGCCGATCTGCGCCAGCTTGCCGCCCACGCTCGCTTTGACGCTGTAGGCGAGCCGGGTGCCGTCGCCCTCAGGCGCGAGGCGGACCTGCGCGCTGCCCTTGCCGAAACCGGCGGCGCCACCCTGGCCCTCGAACGCGATCGAGTACGAATTCGGCGGATCGAGGTCGGACAGGGCGAGCTTGCCCTTGAATTTGGCGCTCACCGGTCCGACGCGCGCGACCATCAGCACTTGGTACTCGTTATCGCCCGTCTTCTCTATCGAGTCGCAGCCTGGAACGCTGGCTCTGAGGATCTCGGGGTCGTTCAGCGCGTCCCAGGTTTCCTGCTGCGAGGCGGGGATCAGCTGCTCGCCGGTCATCTCCATGCGCGTTTCTCCTGATGAGTTCGGGTAAGCGGCCGGTTCAGCGTGTGCGCCAGATCGACCAGGCTCTTCAGATTATGCACCGGCAGGAACAAGTCGACGTGCGGCAGCATCGCGCGCACTCCGGCGGGCCGCGCCTCGAATTGCTCGTAGCGCAGCAGCGGGTTGAGCCACACCAGGTACCGGCACGACTTCTCCAGCCGCTCCATCTCGTCCGACAGGCCTTCGCCCGCCTCGCGGTCGAGGCCGTCGGAAACCAGCAGCACGCATGCGTTCTGTCCCAGCACGCGGCGCCCCCAGCGCCAGTTGAACTCGCGCAGGCACATTCCGATTCGGGTGCCGCCGGACCAGTCCTTGATCGCGTCGGCGACCTTGGCCATCGCCACGTCGACGTCGCGGTGCCGCAGCTGGCGCGTGACGTTGGTGAGCCGGGTGCCGAACACGAACACCGAGACCCGGTCGCGGTCGTTGGTAATCGCGTGCAGGAAGTGCAGGAACATGCGGGCGTAGGGGTTCATTGAGCCCGAGATGTCGCACAGCACCACCAGCGGCGGGTGCTCGCGCCCCGGCGCGCTGCGCACCAGCGGAATGACGTCGCCCCCCTCGCGCAGGCTCTCGCGCAGGCTGGCGCGCAGGTCGACGCGCTGCCCGCGCGCGCTCTGGGCGTGGCGCCGGGTTCGGATCTCGGGCAATGGCAGACGCAGCTGGGCGATCATCTTCTTCGCCTCGGCGAGCTCGGCCGCGGACATGGTGTCGAAATCCATGCGCTGCAGGACCTCGCTGGTGGAAAAGGTCAGCTTGGCGTCGAGCTCGATCTCCTGCTCCTCGCGCTCGCGCGGCTCGTGCTTTTGCTGGGCGAACAGCGCGTCTGTCAGGCGCTGCGATTGCTGCTCCTCGTCCTTGCCGATGCGGCCGTAGGTCTTGGGCAGCAGCAGCTGCATCATCTTCTCCATCAGCTTCGGATCACGCCAGAAGATGCGGAACGCCTGGTCGAAGATCGGGCGCTGCTCCTCGCGCGAGAGCAGCACGCTCGACATGGTCCAGTACCAGTCATCGCGGCGCGCGGCGCCGGCGATCTCGAGCGCACGCACGCAATCGATCACACGGTCCGGGCCGATGCGCAATCCCGCCGCCCGCAGCAGGCGCGCGAAGTGCATCACGTTTTCCGCCAGGCGGCCGGCGCCGGGACCTGCAGCGTTAGTGTCGAGGCCGGGCAGCATGTCAGGCCTTCGCCTTCGCCGCGGCCGAGAGCGGGGACTCGCGCGCCAGGTGCTCGACCTCGCGCGAGGCGATGACGCGGTTCTCGTTGACGAACAGCTCGTGGTTGCGCTCGACCTCGTCCAGCCGGTAGACGTAGTTGACCATCAGCCCCGCGGAGCGCGCGATCCCGTTGTCCGAGGTGTCCCCGAGCCAATTGATGCGCTCGAGCCGCGCACCGTTTCCGAGGTGAAAGCGCGCCACCGCGTCCAGCGGCTGGCTGCCCTGCCTAGCGTGCAGGAGGTAGTGCGCGCACAGCTGCTCCAGCAGCATGGGCAACGGGTCGGATTTCTTCGTCTGCTGCCAGCCGGGTTGCCCCAGGGCCTCGATTCCCGCGACCTGCTGGCGCTCGAGCCACTGCCTGAACCCGGGCACCGGCGACAGCGTGGCGAAGTTTCGCAGCTGCGGCAGCTCGCTCTGAAGCTCGACCGCGACCTGCTTGATCAGGAAATTTCCGAACGAGATCCCGCGCAAGCCGTCCTGGCAGTTGGTGATCGAGTAGAACATCGCGCAGCGGGCCTCGGCCGGATCGCCGACCGGCGCATCGACGTCCAGCAGCGGCTGCACCCGACTGGACATGCTGCGCGTGAGCGCGACCTCGATGAAGATCAGCGGCTCGTCGGGCAGCGCCGGATGAAAGAAGGCGAAACAGCGCCGGTCCGCTTCGAGGCGCCGCTGCAGGTCGGGCCAGCCCTTGATCGCATGCACCGCCTCATAGGCGATAAGCTTCTCCAGCACCATCGCCGAGGTACGCCAGTCGATGCGCTCCAGCACCAGGAAACCGCGGTTGAACCACGAGCGCAGCAGGTGCAGCAGGTCGAAGTCCAGCGCGGCCCATTCCGGGTGCGCTCGCAGTCCTCCGAGCAGTCGCCGCCGCAGCTCGGCCACCGCCGCGGTACCGCCAGAGGCCATGTTCAGCCGCCGGAACAGTTCCTGACGCGGGGGCTCGACCGTTTCCTGCAGGCGGATCAGCGCCGCGGGGCTGGGCTCGCGGCGATAGGCGTCGGCGGCTTTGCCGACCCGCTCCGGCTCGGGGGAGAAATCGCGCGTCAGCGCGTCGAACAAGGCTTCGCGCTCCCCGGCCTCGAGCGCAAGGCAGGCATCCAGCGCCTGGCGCGCGAGCGCGGTACCCGCGGCCTCGCCGCGCTCCGAAAGCAGCGCCCGGCAGTGCGCGATCGCCTTGCGCGCGCTTCCGCCTCCTGTGGCGCGCTCCGCGGCGCCAAACAGCCGGCCGAGGAAGGTCGGTAGGCGCATCGCCTCCGCCTCAGGCCGTGGCCGCGGCCTTGGATTCGGCGACCAGGCGCGTGGCTTCCTCGCCGGTGATCTTCTCGATGTCGTCCTGGTACTTGAGCAGCACGCCGAGCGTATTGTTGACCGTCTCCGGGTCGAGCGCGATGCGGTCGAGCGCGACCAGGCAGTTTACCCAGTCGATGGTTTCAGCCACTCCCGGCAGCTTGAACAGCTCGACGCCGCGCAGCCGCTGAACGAAGGCCACTACCTCTTTGGAAAGTCCGGCCGAAGCTTTCGGCGCCTTGCGCCTGAGGATCTCGAGCTCGCGTGTGGCGTCGGGATAGTCGACCCAGTGATAGAAGCAGCGCCGCTTCACCGCGTCGTGAATTTCGCGCGTGCGGTTCGAGGTGATGACCACGATCGGCGGTTCGGTGGCGCGCAAGGTGCCGGTTTCCGGGATCGATATCTGCCAGTCCGAAAGGACCTCGAGCAGGTAGGCCTCGAACGGCTCGTCGGTGCGATCGAGCTCGTCGATCAGCAGCACCGGCGCCTTGCCGGGTTTGCCCTCGAGCGCGCGCGCCAGCGGGCGCTTGACCAGGAAGCGCTCGGAGAAAATGTCCTGCGCCAGCTTCTCCTTGGACCTTTCGCCTGCGGCCTCGGCGAGCCGGATCTCGATCATCTGGCGCGAGTAGTTCCACTCGTAGGCCGCCTGCGCGATGTCCAGCCCTTCGTAGCACTGCAGGCGGATCAGCTCGCGCCCGAGCGCCTGCGCGATCACCTTGGCGATCTCGGTCTTGCCGACGCCGGCCTCGCCCTCGAGGAACAGCGGACGCTGCATCGCCAGCGCCAGGTACAGCGCCGTGGCGAGACTGCGCTCGGCGACGTAGTCGGACGACGCGAGCAACTCCTGGGTTTCGTCGATGGATTTCGGCAACGGGCGAGGCATGGCGGGGCGTCCTGCAAAAACGACATTGTAGAAAAGAAACGGCCCGCCGGGGCGGGCCGTTCGCCTGCAAAGAGCAGATCGGGCTACTTCAGCGCCGCCTCGACCGCTCGCTTGGCCATCACGCCGACTAGGTGAGCCCGGTATTCGGCGCTTGCGTGCAGATCGCTGTTGAGGCCGTCGGCCTTGATCTTGACGCCCGCCACAGACTCGGGCGCGAACTTCGCGCCGAGCGCTTTTTCCATCTCGCCCTGGCGGAACACGCTCGGGCCGGCGCCGGTCACGGCCACGCGCACGCCGCTGCCGGTGTCGGCGACGAACACGCCGACGATCGCGAAGCGCGAAGCCGGGTTCTTGAACTTCACGTATGCCGCCCGCTTGGGCACCGGGAACGACACCTGGGTGATGATCTCGCCCGCTTGCAGGGCCGTCTCGAACATACCCTTGAAGAACTCGTCGGCCGCGATCTTCCTCTTGTTGGTGACCAGGGTCGCGCCCAGGGCCAGCACCGCGGCCGGATAGTCGGCCGCCGGGTCGTTGTTGGCCAGCGAACCTCCGATCGTGCCCTGGTTGCGCACCTGCCGGTCGCCGATCGTCTCGGCCAGCGCGGCGAGCGCGGGGATCGCTTTCTTCACCTCGGCCGAGGCGGCGACCTCGGCGTGGCGCGCCATGGCGCCCACGGTGACGGTCTTGCCGTCGGACTTGATGCCGCGCAGCTCGGCGATCTGGTTCAGGTCCACGAGATCGCTCGGCGCGGACAGGCGCAGCTTCATCGCCTGCACCAGGCTCTGGCCGCCGGCGAGCAACTTGGCGTCGGCGCCTTTGCCCGCCAGCTTGGACGCGTCGGCGAGCGAGGATGGGCGGTGGTATTCGAATGCGTGCATGGTGTTCTCCTTTGTTCCTTCTTATGCTGCTTTCCTGTTCGCTCGGATCGCCTGCCACACCGTCTCCGCGGTGGCGGGCATCGGCAGGTCATTGATGCCGAGCGCGTCGGTGATCGCGTTCATCACCGCGGCGGGGGCGCCGATCGCGCCCGCCTCGCCGCAGCCCTTGACCCCGAGCGGGTTGTGGGTGCACGGTGTTTCGCGCGTGTCGAGCTGGTACGAAGGCACGTCATCGGCGCGCGGGATGCAGTAGTCGCTGAACGAGCCCGTGATCAACTGTCCGCTTTCCGAGTCGTAGTGGCAGTTCTCGGTCAGCGCCTGGCCGATGCCGTGCGTGATGCCGCCATGCACCTGCCCCTCGACGATCATCGGGTTGATGATCGTGCCGAAGTCGTCGACCGCCGAGAAATTGACGATTCTCGTGACCCCGGTGTCCGGGTCGATCTCGACTTCGCAGACATAACTTCCCGCCGGGAAAGTGAAGTTGGCCGGATCGTAGAACGCGTTCTCGTTCAGCCCCGGCTCGAGCTTGTCTAGCGGGTAGTTATGCGGCACGTAGGCCGCGAACGCCACTTCGCCGATGGTCTTCTGCTTGTCGGTGCCGGCGACCTTGAACACGCCTTTGTCGTACTCGATGTCGCCCTCGCTGGCCTCCAGCAAGTGGGCCGCGATCTTCTTGCCCTTGGTGACGATCTTGTCGAGCGCCTTGACGATCGCGCTTCCGCCCACGGCGGCCGAGCGCGAGCCGTAAGTGCCCATGCCGAACAGGATCTTCGAGGTGTCGCCGTGCACGATGTCGACGTTCTCCACCGCCATGCCGAGCTTGTCGGCGACCACCTGGGCGAAGGTCGTCTCGTGTCCCTGCCCGTGCGAGTGCGAGCCGGTGAACACGGTCACGCTGCCGGTCGGATGGACGCGGATCTCCCCCGCCTCGTACAGCCCGGCGCGCGCACCGAGCGCGCCGGCGACGTTGGACGGCGCCAGGCCGCAGGCCTCGATGTAGGTCGTGTAGCCGAGGCCGCGCAGCTTGCCGCGCTTGGCGGCTTCCTCCTTTCTCTTCGGAAACCCGGCCACGTCCGCCATTTTTATCACGGCGTCGAGCGTCGCGTCGTAGTTGCCGGTGTCGTACGCCAATGCGACCGGCGTCTGGTAGGGGAAGGTCCTGATGAAGTTGCGCCGGCGGATCTCTGCCGGGTCGAGCTTCATTTCGCGTGCCGCGGTTTCGACCAGGCGCTCAACGACGTAGGTGGCCTCGGGCCGTCCGGCGCCGCGCAAGGCGTCCACCGGCGCGGTGTTCGTGAACACCCCCGTCACCTCGACGTAGATCGCGGGCGTTGTGTACTGGCCGGCGAGCAGCGTACCGTACAGGTAGGTCGGTACCGAGGAGCCGAAGGTGGAAAGGTACGAGCCCAGGTTGGCGGTGGTGTGGACGCGCATGCCGAGAAACTTGCCGTCCTTGTCCATCGCCAGCTCGGCAACCGTGTGGTGGTCGCGGCCATGGGCGTCGGAAACGAACGATTCGCTGCGCTCCGCGGTCCACTTCACCGGGCGGTTGAGCTGCCTCGACGCCCAGGTGACGGCGACGTCTTCGGCGTACAAGAAGATCTTCGAGCCGAAGCCGCCGCCGACGTCGGGCGCCACGACGCGCACCTTGTGCTCGGGCAGACCGAGCACGAATGCGGTCATCAGCAGCCGCTCGACGTGCGGGTTCTGGTTGGCGACGTACAGCGTGTAGCTGTCGTCGGCCCGGGAATAGGTCGCGTTCGCCGCGCGCGGTTCGATCGCGTTCGGGATAAGCCGGTTGTTGTAGATTTGCAGTTTCGTCACGTGCGCAGCCTTGGCGAAGGCCGCGTCGACTGCGGCGCTGTCGCCGAGCGCCCAGGTGTAGCACTTGTTGTCGGGCGCGATGTCGTGCACGGCGGGCGCGCCTTTCTGCGCCGCCTTGCTCGCGTCGACCACTGCCGGCAATGGCTCGTAGTCGACCTGGACCAGGTCCGCCGCGTCGCGCGCCGCGTCCTGGCTCTCGGCGACCACGATCGCGACGTGGTCGCCGACGTAGCGCACCGTGCCCTGCGCGAGAGGCGGGTGGGGCGGTTCCTTCATCGGCTGCCCGTCGGTGCTCATGATGAGCCAGCCGCAGGGCAGTCCGCCCACTTTCGCGGCGGCCAGGTCCTCACCGGTGTACACGGCGAGCACACCCGGCGCCTTGAGCGCCTTGTCTTTCTTGATCGACTTGATTTTCGCGTGCGCGTGCGGCGAGCGCACGAAGGTGGCGTAGGTCTGTCCCGGCAGGACGATGTCGTCGGTGTATTGCCCGGCGCCGGTGAGGAAACGGTAGTCCTCTTTGCGCTCGACCCGAGCGCCGATCAGGGATGCGGCCATGGCTGGGTCTCTCCTGGTTCTTTACTTGGCGGCGGCCATGGCTTTGGAACCGGCCATGATCGCCTTGACGATGTTGTGGTAGCCCGTGCAGCGGCAGAGGTTGCCTTCGAGCGCTTCGCGCACTTCCTGCTCGCTCGCCTTGGGGTTGCTCTTGGCGAAGTCGATCGCGCTCATCACCATGCCCGGGGTGCAGAAGCCGCACTGCAGGCCGTGGTGTTCCTTGAACGCCGCCTGCATCGGGTGCAGGGTGCCGTCGGCTTTCGCGACTCCCTCGATGGTCAGGATGTCGGCGCCCTCGGCCTGCATCGCCAGCATCGAGCATGACTTCACCGCCTTGCCGTTCATTTGCACCGTGCACGCTCCGCACTGGGCGGTATCGCAGCCGACATGCGTGCCGGTGAGGTGCAGTTGCTCGCGGATGAACGTCACCAGCAGGGTGCGCGCCTCGACCTCGGCCGAAACGGGCTTGCCGTTGACCTTCATGGATACTTTCACTGCCATGTTGCCTCCTTCGGGATCGGTTCTTTTGTGCCCATGAATCGCCCCGCCGGTGTCCCTCTGGAGTGGAGTCTGCAGCTGGGCGCGACGTGACGTGACTGACTGACGCGCACATCGTAACGAAGCGTCCCGGGCTCGGCAATGTTGCGCTGCGGAAGAGATTCGGAGCTCGCGTCAGCGGGATGACAGCACGGCTTAAGGAGCCGGTAAGACAGACGGAATAACGTGGGTGCCTCCCATATTTTCACTCGGATCGAACATGACCTTTGCCCAAGTCCAGCCCCTGAACCAAGCCCCGGCAGCATTGCGCGCAGGTGCCATGCCCCCGCTGCGGCTGATGATCGTTGAGGACGACACCTCGCTCGCCACGGGGCTGATGCGTGCGTTGTCGAATGAGGGCTACGAGGTCATCGCAGCGGCCAGCGGCGAAGAGTCGCTCGAGCGCCTCCGCAGCGAGTCTTTCGACCTGCTGGTGCTCGACATCGGTCTGCCCGGCATAGACGGTTTCGAGGTGCTGCGGCGGCTGCGCGCGGGCGGCTATGCGCTACCGGTGCTCATTCTGACCGCGCGCGACGCGGTGGACGATCGGGTGCGCGGCCTCGACCTCGGCGCCGACGACTACATGCCGAAGCCCTTCGCGCTGCCCGAACTCGCTGCGCGGGTGCGCGCGCTCGGCCGGCGCGGCCGCGGTCCGGTCGGGCCGCGCGTCGTGCACGGCCCGCTCGTGCTCGATACCGCCGCCCGGCGTGCCTGGCTCAACGGCGAGCCGCTCGAGATGGCCGCACGCGAGTGGTCGGTGCTGCAGGTGCTGCTCGAGCGCGTGGAGCGCACGGTGTCCAAGGAGGCGATCATCGAGGCGGTCGCCGGGCTCAGCGACGACCTGTCGCTGAACGCGATCGAGGTCTATGTATCGCGCCTGCGCGCCAAGCTAGAACCGGCGGGGATTCGCATTCGCACCGTGCGCGGCTTCGGCTACATGCTGCTGGAGCCCAACGAGCGCAGCGCGAGGTGATGCGCGGGGCGTGGCAAAATAGCGGCCCTCCGGCCGCTGTTCACGCCCTGCGATGCGAATCCTGATCGTTGAAGACGACGCCGCCCTGGCGCACGGGGTCTCGCGCATCCTCGAATCCGAGGGCTACGCGGTCGACGTCGTGGCGAGGGGCGAGCAGGCGGTGTCCGCGGCGGCGCAGGAGCGCTTTGATCTCGTCATCCTCGACGTCGGCCTGCCGGGGATGGACGGCTTCGAGGTGCTGCGCCGACTTCGCGCAAGGTCCGAGCGCGTGCCGGTCCTGCTCCTGACCGCGCGCGACGCGGTGGACGACCGGGTGCACGGCCTCGACCTTGGCGCCGACGACTACGTCGCCAAGCCGTTCGCCATGTCCGAGCTGGCCGCCCGGGTGCGCGCCCTGATCCGCCGCAGCCAGGCCCAGGCCGGGCCTCAGGTGGTTCATGGCCCGCTGCTGCTCGATACGGTGGCGCGACGCGCCTTCCTGAACGGCGAGCCGCTCGAGCTTTCCGGGCGCGAATGGGCGGTGCTCGAAGTACTGCTCGCCAGGGTCGAGCGGGTCGTGTCCAAGGATGCGATCATTCAGGCGGTGGCGAACTGGGGCGACGAGCTGTCGCTGAACGCAATCGAGGTCTACGTCTCGCGCCTGCGCGCCAAGCTCGAGCCGGCGGGTATCAGCATCCGTACGGTGCGCGGCTTCGGCTACATGCTCGAAGAACACAAGGAAAACTGAGTTGACCGCAAAAAGCCTGCGGGGCCAGCTCCTGCGTCAGCTGCTGCCGCCGCTCGCCGCGCTGCTGGCGCTCGCGACGGTGATCGCGTACTTCCCAACGATCGAGCCCGCCACCGCGGCTTACGACCAGGCGCTGATCGACGTCGGGCTCGCGCTCGGCGATCGGATCCAGATCAACGGCGGCAGGTATTCGCTCGATTTGCCGCGCGCGGCAGAGCGCATGCTGCGCACCGACCGCTACGATTCGATCTACTTCCACGTCGCGGCGCCCGACGGCGCCGACATCGCCGGCGACGAGGGCATGCCCCAGCCGCCGCCGGACGAGACGCCGGCGGACCACGTCATCGCCTACAACGGCGTGTATGCGGGTAAGGACGTGCGCGCGGTCGCAGTGCTGGTGCCGTGCAACGGGCAGCGGTGCATGGTCCAGGTTGCCGAAACGACCTACAAGCGCCAGCGGCTGCTGCGCTACATCGTGCTGTCGAGCCTCGCGCCGACCGTGCTGATCGCGATCGCGACCTTGCTAATCGTGTGGTTCGGGGTCAAGCGCGGGCTTGAGCCGCTCGACCAGCTGTCCGAGGAGATCAAGGTGCGCTCGCCGCGCGACCTGCGCCCGGTCGAGGCCGCCGCGGCGCCGGAGGAGGCAAGACCGCTGGTCGGCGCGCTCAACGCGCTGCTCGAGGAGGTCGCCGAAGCGAACCTTAAGCAGCAGCGCTTCCTCGCCAACGCGGCGCACCAGCTGCGGACCCCCCTTGCCGGCCTGCAGGCGCACACCGAGCTCGCGCTCGCGCAGCCGGTCACCGAGGCCTGCCGCGCCGAGCTCGAGCAGGTACACCTCGGGACGGTGCGCACGGCGCGGCTGGCCAACCAGTTGCTCGCGCTGGCACGCGCCGAGCCCGGCGGCAGCCCCGAAGCGGGGCTGCGCCCTGTCGACTTGCGTCAGATGGTCCAGGGGGCCGCTGACGAATGGGTGCACCGCGCGATGGACCGCGACCTCGATCTCGGCTTCGATCTGGAGGAGGCGCGCGTGCGCGGTGACGCCTTTCTGCTGCGCGAAGCGCTCGCGAACCTGGTCCACAACAGCCTCGAGCACACGCCCGCGGGCGGGCACGTCACCGTGCGCACCGCCGTGCGCGCCAAGGACGGCCGTCCATTGCTGGAGGTCGAGGACGAAGGCCCCGGCATCCCGCCGGCCGAGCGCGCGCGGGTGCTGGAGCGCTTTTACCGGGTTCCGGGCACGGCCGGCACCGGCAGCGGACTGGGGCTCGCGATCGTGAGCGAGATTGCAACGCTGCACGGCGCCGAAGTCGAGATTGGCGAGCCGAGAGCGGGCGGGCCTGGCTGCCGGGTGAGCTTGATTTTTCCGGCGGTACCGGAACGATAAAGGCATAAAATAGTCCTATAGGCTCACTGCCGGAGGAGCGACATGGACAGCGTCGACATCGAAGTACTGCGCAGCGTCGAGGATTGGCGCAAGGCCGGCCGCCGCGCAACGCTCGGGACCATCGTCAAAACCTGGGGTTCGGCGCCGCGCCCGGTAGGGGCGCTGGTGGCGATCCGCGATGACGGCCAGATTGCCGGCTCGGTGTCGGGCGGCTGCGTCGAAGACGACCTGGTCGAGAAAGTCCGCGCCAGGGCAGTCGCGGCGGAGCGGCCGGAGCTGATGACTTACGGCGTCACCAACGAAGAGGCCACCCGCTGGGGCCTTCCCTGCGGCGGCACCCTGCAGCTGGTGCTCGAGCCGGTGGGTGAGGCGAGCGGAATCGGCGAACTGCTGCAGACGATCTCCAAGCAACAACTGGTGCGCCGACGCCTCGAGATGGATTCGGGCCGTGTGAGCCTCGAACCCGGCCAGTGGCAGGACGCGCTCGAATTCGACGGCAAGGTGCTGACTACGGTGCATGGGCCTCGCTGGCGCCTGGTGCTGGTCGGCGCCGGCCAGCTCACGCACTACCTGGCCGAAATGGCCCGTATGCTCGACTATCACGTGATCGTGATCGATCCGCGCGAAGAGTATGCCGACGGCTGGAACCTTTCCGGCGTGGCGCTCGACCGCGGCATGCCCGATGACGTGATCGCGGCGCTGAATCTCGATGGCCACAGCGCGGTCGTCGCGCTCACCCACGACCCGAAGCTCGACGACATGGCGCTGCTCGAGGCGCTCAAGTCGGCCGCGTTCTATGTCGGCGCGATCGGCTCCAAGAAGAACAACGATGCGCGCCGCAAGCGCCTGCGCGAGTTCGACCTGTCGGAGGGCGAGATCGCGCGCCTGCACGGACCCGTGGGCCTGTATATCGGCTCCAAGACGCCGCCCGAGATCGCGGTCGCGATCCTGGCCGAAATGACCGCGGCGCGCCACGGCGTTGCGGCGCCCGACTGGGGGGCGAAAGACAAGAGCCGCTTCGCGCCTTCGGCTTGCGAAGTGGCACCGCAGAAAGCCTGACCCTGGACCTCGTCGGCCTGCTGCTCGCCGCCGGGTCCGGCTCGCGCTTCGGCTCGGACAAACTTCGCTACCGGCTGCCGCACGGCGTTCCGATCGCGGTGCAATCGGCGCGTCACCTCAAGACCCAGCTCGCGCGCGTGATCGCGGTGGTTCGCCCGGGCGCGGACGAAACTGCACGCGCGCTCGCCGCCGAGGGCTGCGAGGTGGTGGTGTGCCGCGATGCCGAGCGCGGCATGGGCGCGAGCCTTGCCTGCGGCGCGAGCGCCGCAGGCGACGTCGGCGGCTACCTCGTCGCGCTTGCCGACATGCCGTTCGTGCGCCCGAGCACGATCGCCGCGGTGCGTGAGGCGCTCGCGGCCGGCGCAGCGCTCGCGGTGCCGTATTTCCGCACCCGTCGCGGTCATCCGGTCGGCATCGCCGGGCGCTTTCGGGCCGAGCTCGAGGCCCTCGGCGGGGATGAAGGCGCGCGCGCGCTGCTCGAGCGCCACGCCGCCCAGCTGGTGAAGATCCCCTGCGGCGATCCCGGGGTGATCCGCGACATTGACGCCCCTGGCGACCTCGCGCCGCCGTTGGCCGTCTAACGCATCGGTTACCATCGTGGTTTCAGCAGACCGTTCGGTAGAAAGCTTGCAGACCGTCCAGCGCACAGTTTTGTTTGCCGACGTAAGCAACAGCACGCGGATCTACGAGGCACTCGGCGACACGCATGCGCTGTCGGTGGTCAGCCACCTGCTGGGCCTGCTGGAGCACTGCGTCACGAAGCAAGCCGGCAGCGTGGTCAAGACCATTGGCGACGCGATGGTGTGCGCGTTCGAGGACCCCGACGCCGCGCTGCGCGCGGCGTGCGACATGATGGCGCTGCTGGCACCGCTGCCCGCCCGTCCCTACGGCAAGCTGTCGATAAAGATCGGACTTACCTGCGGACCGGTAGTGCTCACCGAGGGCGATGTTTTCGGCGACACGGTGAACGTGTGCGCGCGGCTGGTTGGGCTCGCCAACGCCGAGCAAGTGCTGACCAGCCAACAGACCGTGGACGCGCTGACGCCGGGCTTGCGCGGGCGCTGCCGCACGCTGTTTCCGATCCAGATCAAGGGTCGGGAGGAGGAGGTCATGGCGTGCGAAGTGCTGTGGCGCAGCGACCCGGATGTCACGGAGGCGAACCTTGCGCGCGCCGGCTTCGCTTCGGGGAACGAACTGTTCCTCAAGCTGAGCCACGAGGGCAACTTGTTCACCATCGACAACTCGACGCCCTCGGCGCGGCTCGGCCGCGACAAGGGCAACGACATGGTGGTGACGAGCCATTTCGCCTCGCGCTTTCATGCTCGCATCCACAAGCGCGAGGGCGGCTTCGTTCTCTCCGACCAGTCTTCGAACGGAACCTACCTGCTCGCCGACGACGGCGCGGCGGAGGTGCTGCTGCAGCGCGAGGAAGCGGTGCTCGGAGAACGCGGCTGGATCGGGCTCGGCATGAGCGCCTCGCGCCACGGCGACCACGTGGTGCGCTATCGCATCGAGCGCGAAGGCGGCTGAGCGGCCGCGGCGCCCGCACGGGGTAGAATCGCGCCTTCCCAGCACCCTCCCCGCCGCAAATGTTCGCCGCAAACCTACTCGCCCAGTCGGACCCCGAAGTCTGGAACGCGGTACGCCTCGAGCACCGCCGCCAGGAAGATCACGTCGAGCTGATCGCGTCCGAGAACTACGTCAGCTCCGCGGTGCTCATCGCCCAGGGCTCGCAGCTCACCAACAAGTACGCCGAGGGCTACCCGGGCAAGCGCTACTACGGCGGCTGCGAGTTCGTCGACATGGCCGAGTCGATCGCCATCGAGCGCGCTCGACGCCTGTTCGGCGCCGACTGGGCCAATGTGCAGCCACATTCCGGCTCGCAGGCCAACCAGGCGGTCTACGCCGCCGCGCTCAAGCCCGGCGACACCATCCTGGGCATGTCGCTCGCCCACGGCGGTCACCTGAGCCACGGCTCTCCGGTCAATCTATCGGGCAAGCTGTACAAGGCGGTCTCCTACGGTCTCGACGCGAACGAGGAAATCGATTACGACCAGGTCGAAGCGCTGGCGCGCGAGCACCGGCCGCAGATGATCGTCGGCGGGGCGTCGGCCTACGCGCTGGCGATCGACTGGAAGCGGCTGCGCGCCGCAGCCGACGCGGCCGGCGCGCTGCTGATGGCGGACATGGCGCACTACGCCGGGCTGGTCGCAGTCGGCCTCTACCCTTCGCCGGTCGGCGTCGCCGATTTCGTCACCTCGACCACCCACAAGACGCTGCGTGGGCCGCGCGGCGGCCTGATCCTCGGCCGGCCCGAGCAGGAGAAGGCGGTCAACTCGGCAATCTTTCCCGGCATCCAGGGCGGACCCCTGATGCACGTGATCGCCGCCAAGGCCGTCGCCTTCGGTGAGGCGCTGCGGCCCGAGTTCCGCGACTACCAGCAGCTGGTGCTCGACAACGCGCGCGCCATGGTGCGGGTGCTCGCCGAGCGCGGGTTGCGCGTCGTCTCGGGGCGCACCGACTGCCACATGTTCCTGCTCGACTTGCGCAAGAAGGGGGTCACCGGCAAGGACGCCGAGGCGACGCTCGGGCGCGCGCACATCACGGTCAACAAGAACGCGATTCCGAACGATCCGGAGAAGCCGACGGTGACCTCCGGCATCCGCATCGGCACGCCGGCGATGACGACCCGGGGTTTTCGCAGCGGCGAGGCGGAGATCCTGGCCAACCTGATCGCCGACGTGCTCGACAACTCGGCCGACGACGCCAACGTGCGGCGCGTCGCGGGCGAGGTCAAGGCGTTGTGCGCGGGTTTCCCGGTGTACGCCTAGGCGTCGGCCATGCGCTGCCCCTTCTGCAGCCATCACGATACCCAGGTGGTCGACACGCGCTCGAACCCCGAGGCGAACGTCATCCGCCGGCGCCGGCGCTGCCCGAAGTGCGACAAGCGCTTCACCACCTACGAGCGGGTCGAGCTGAGGATGCCGCGGCTGGTGAAGAAGGACGGCAGCCGGACCGACTTCGACCGCGACAAGCTGCTCGGCAGCATGATGGTCGCGCTGCGCAAGCGCCCGGTGGCGACCGAGGCGATAGACGCCGCGGTCGACCGCATCGAGGAGAAGCTGCGCTCGATTGGCGATCGCGAGGTTCCGACCAGCCGCATCGGCGACCTTGTGATGCGTGAGCTGGCCAAGCTCGACAAGATCGCCTATATCCGCTTCGCCTCCGTTTACCGCAGCTTCGAGACGCCGGACGATTTCCGCGAGGCGGTCCAGGAAATCCGCCGGCCGCGGCGAAGGAAGTGACGCCCTTCTCGGACTTCGATCACGCCATGATGCGGCGCGCCCTGGAGCTCGCCGAGAAGGGCCTGTTCAGCGCAACCCCCAACCCGCGCGTCGGCTGCGTGCTGGCGCGGGGCGAGCGCATCGTCGGCGAGGGCTGGCACGAGAAAGCCGGTGCGCCGCACGCAGAGGCGAACGCGCTCGCCGCCGCGGGGGCAGCTGCCCGCGGCGCGACCACCTACCTCAACCTCGAGCCCTGCGCCCACCACGGCCGCACCCCGCCGTGCGCCGACGCGCTTGCCGCCGCCGGGGTGGCGCGGGTGGTGGCGGCGATGCGCGACCCCAACCCCGAGGCCGGCGGCGGCGGTGCCAGGCTCGCCGCGGGCGGGGTGCGCTTCGAGCACGGCCTGATGGAAAACGAGGCGCGCGAGCTGAACATCGGCTTCGTGTCGCGCGTCACGCGCGGCCGGCCATGGGTGCGGATGAAGCTCGCCGCGACCCTCGATGGCAGAACCGCGCTCGCCAACGGCAAGAGCCAGTGGATCACCGGCGCCGAGGCGAGGCAGGACGGCCAGCGCTGGCGAGCGCGGGCCTGCGCCGTGCTGACCGGAATCGGCACCGTCAAGGCCGACGACCCGCGCCTGACGGTGCGCGAGCTCGAAACCCCTCGCCAACCGCTGCGGGTGATCGTCGACAGTCGCCTCGAAACACCCCCTGGCGCGAGGATCCTCGAGGGCGGCAACAGCTTGATCTTTTTCGGCGTTACCTCGAATCGCCCCCCGCCAGGCGCCGAGGCGATTTCGATGCCCAACGCGCAGGGCAAGGTAGACCTGGCGGCAATGCTCGGAGAGCTCGCGCGGCGCGGAGTGAACGAGCTGCACGTCGAGGCGGGCTTCAAGCTCAACGGCTCCCTGGCGCGCGAGGGCTGCGTCGACGAGATGCTCGTCTATCTTGCGCCCGCCTTCCTGGGCGACTCGGCGCAGGGCATGCTCGACCTGGCGCAAATGACCTCGCTCGACCAGCGACTGCGGGTTACCCTGCGCTCGGTCGAGCGGGTGGGCGAGGACTTGAGGATCGTGGCGAGGCTCTGATGTTCACTGGAATCGTGCAGTCGGTAGGGACGATCGAGGCGCTTACCCCGCTGCAGGGAGACATGCAGGGGGGCGTGCGCCTCACGGTCGAAGCCGGCGGGCTCGATCTCACCGACGTCGAGCGCGGCGACTCGATCTGCGTCCAGGGGGCCTGCCTGACCGTGGTCGCCATCGCCGGCGAGCGCTTGTCATTCGACGTTTCGCGCGAGACGCTCGATTGCACCGCCGGCCTCGCGCACCCGGGCAACGTCAACCTCGAGACCTCGCTCGCGCTGGGCGACAAGCTGGGCGGACACCTGGTCACCGGCCACGTCGATGGCGTCGGCGAAGTGCTCGCCTTCGAGCCGGCGGGCGAGTCGGTGCTGCTGCGGCTGCGCGCGCCGGCCGGGCTGGCGAAGTACGTCGCGCGCAAGGGCTCGATCTGCGTAGACGGCGTCAGCCTGACGGTGAACCGCGTCGAAGGCGACGTGTTCGAAATCAACCTGATCCCGCACACGCTCGCGGTCACGACTCTTGCGCGCCTTGCGCCGGGCGCCAGGGTCAATCTCGAGGTCGACCTGATCGCGCGCTACGTCGAGCGCATGATGGCGACGTGAGCAAGCTGAAGCTCACCCGCGAGAACATCCTCAACGGCACGCTGCACGCCTCGGCGCGCGAGCTGCTCGGCCCCAGCGCGCGGTTCATGACCGAGGAAGAGCGCAGGCACAGCCTGCGCGAGATGCTCGCCCGCGCGCCGAAGCGACATCGGGTGTGGGTGTTCGGCTACGGCTCGCTGATCTGGAACCCGGCTTTCCACTTCTCCGAGCGCCGCACCGCACTGGTGCACGGCTTTCACCGCCAGTTCTGCCTCTGGGCGCGCGCCGGGCGCGGCAGCCCCGAGCGCCCGGGGCTGATGCTCGCGCTGGAGCGCGGCGGCAGCGTGCACGGGGTGGCCTACCGCCTGCCGCACACGCACGTCGAGTCCGAGCTCGACGTAGTGTGGCGGCGCGAGATGATCACCATGGCCTACCGCCCGGTCTGGGTCGCGGCCCGCACGCCCAAGGGGATCGAGCACGCGATCGCGTTCGTCGCCAACCGGACGCACGAGCGCTACGTCCGCGGCCTCGACACGGACGCCATTGCGCGCTACTTGGCGAACGGAGCCGGTCCGCTCGGACACTGCCGCGACTACCTGTTCGACACCGTCGCCCACCTGCGCGAGCTCGGCATCCGCGACCGGCGCCTCGAAGCGCTCGCCAACCTGGTGCGCGCCACTCACCCGCCGACGGGCTGAGCGCGAGCCGCCAAGCCTAGCCGATCGCCCCGCCGGCGGCCACCAGGATGGGACGCAGGGCCGGCACCCTGTGGCGCAGGCGCGCCACGAGTTGCCGTGCCTCGCCCTTGCGCAGCGCCTGCCTGGTCCGCACGCGGTAGATCGGCGCGCCGTCCAGCGTCCCGGGCATGACCGAAGTCGGGAAGCCCGCGCGCGTCAGCCGCCGCGCCAGCAGTTGCGCACGCGCCAACTCGCGGAACGCCCCGACCTGGACCCGGAACAGCGGCTCTGCGACAGGCGCTGGCGCAGCCTCCGGCGCAGGGGAGGAAGCAGGGGCGGGGGTCGCCGCGGGCGCAACATGGGGCGTCAGGACAAGGGGAGGCTCAGGAGCAGTCGCGGGAGCGACGGCAGGGGTGGGCGTAGGAACAGCGGCAGGCGCTGGCGCAGGAGCGGGAGCGGGAGCGACGGCAGGGGTGGGCGTAGGAGCAGCGGCAGGCGCTGGCGCAGGAGCGGCAGGAGCAGGAGCGGCGGGTTGAGGCATCACCCTGGCGCGCTCGACAGGCCCCTGGGCGGAAGGGTTGTGCACGGCTGCAGCCTGAGGGGACGGCCGATTGTCGCCGGAGATCAGCGGCAGGTAGATCGCCACCAGCACGCCCAGCACTGCGACCGCGGCAAGCGCCAGCGCTACGCGGCCGCGCAGCGCCCACAGGGCGTCAAAGGCATCGGACAGGACGAGCAGGAATTTCATTGTTCGGTTCCCGGTGCAGACCGCAATGATACGGGACTGCCTAGGCGGCGCGCTTGCGTTTGGCGTGGGCCATGAGGACCGCGATCGCGCACGAGGCGGCGCGGGACTCGGCACTGTCGGCGCGGCTGGTGAGCACGATCGGCACGCTCGCGCCCGTCACCAGGCCCGCAAGGAGCGCTCCGGCGAGGTACTCGAGCTGCTTGGCGAGCATGTTGCCGGACTCGAGGTCGGGCACGACCAGGATGTCGGCGCGCCCGGCGACCGCCGAGAGGATCCCCTTGGTCTTGGCGGCGACCAGCGACACCGCGTTGTCGAACGCGAGCGGTCCGTCGAGCACGCCGCCGGTGATCTGGCGCCGGTCGGCCATCTTGCACAGGGCCGCCGCGTCGGTGGTGGCGCGCATCGCGGGGTTGACCATTTCGACCGCGGCCAGAATCGCCACCTTGGGCTCGGCAATGCCGAGCACGTGAGCAAGGTCGATCGCGTTCTGCACGATGTCGACCTTCTCCGTGAGCGAAGGATCGATGTTGATCGCCGCGTCCGTGATCAGCAGCGGCCGCGGGTAGGTCGGCACGTCGGCGAGGAAGACGTGGCTGATGCGGCGCTCGGTGCGCAGGCCGGAGCCGGCGGCGACCACCTCGCCCATCAACTCGTCGGTGTGCAGCGAGCCCTTCATCAGTGCTTCGGCACGCCCTGCGCGCACCAGCGACACTGCCTGCGCCGCCGCGGCGTGGCTGTGCGGCGCATCGACGATCTCGATTCCGCCCAGGTCGAAGTCCTGTTCCTCGGCGACGGCGCGGATCCGGGCTGCGGGCCCAACCAGGATCGGTACGATGAGGTCCGCCCTGAGAGCGGTCATTACGCCGCCCAGCGACTCGGCGTCGCAGGGGTGGGCCACCGCCATCGGGATCGACTCCATGCCTTTCGCCCGCGCCAGCAGGTTCTGGTAGCGCGCCGCACGGTCGAAGATGGTGACGCCGGGCAGCTCTATGCGCGTGCGCTTGATCTTCTCGGTCGGCGCCAGCACCTCGGCGGTGCCGCGGATCACCTTCTGTCCGTCTTGGTTGGTGCACACGCAATCGAACACTATGTGGCGGTTGTGATCGAACTTGCGCGTCGCCGTGAGGGTCACCGTGATGGTGTCGCCGACGCCGACCGGGCGCGAGAAGTGCAGCGTCTGGTCGATATAGATCGTGCCGGGCCCCGGGAACTGAGTGCCGAGCACGGTCGAGATCAGCGCGCCGCCCCACATGCCGTGCGCGATGACTTCGTGGAACATGCTGCTCTTGGCGTACTCGGGGTCGACATGAGCGGGGTTGACGTCGCCCGACATGACCGCGAAAAGCTGGATGTCTTCCGGCTTGAGGGTTCGCGTGAGGCTCGCCGAATCGCCGACCTGGATCTCGTCGTAGGTGCGATTTTCGATGTAGTCCGTGCGTGTCATGATTGCGGCTCTGGGGCGATTCGACAGCCCGCAATGTATTCCACGAAGCCTGCGCCTCCCTTGCGAAAAGTCAAACTGCCGCGCCTGAGCTTCGACCCGGCGCTGCCGGTCAGCGCCCGGCGAGAGGAGATCCGCGCCGCCATCGAGCGCCACCAGGTCGTCATCGTCTGCGGCGAGACCGGTTCGGGCAAGACCACGCAGCTGCCCAAGATTCTGCTCGAGATGGGGCGCGGAAGAGCGGGCCTCATCGGCCACACCCAGCCTCGCCGCATCGCCGCGCGCTCGGTCGCCGCGCGCATCGCCGAGGAGCTCGGCACAGAGCTCGGCGCCGTGGTCGGCTACAAGGTGCGCTTCCAGGACAGGCTCGGAGCGGATGCGGCGGTGAAGCTGATGACCGACGGCATCCTGCTCGCCGAGACCCAGAGCGACCCGCAGCTGCGCCAGTACGGCACGATCGTGATCGACGAGGCGCACGAGCGCAGCCTCAACATCGATTTCCTGCTCGGTTACCTGGTGCGCCTGCTGCCGCGGCGCCCGGATTTGAAGCTGCTGATCACCTCGGCGACCATCGACGCCGAGCGCTTCTCGCGCCATTTCGGCGGCGCGCCGGTGATCGAGGTCTCGGGCCGCCTGTACCCGGTCGAGGTGCGCTACCGCCCCGTCGGCGGCGACGCGGAAGACACCACGCGCAAGGAGGAGGAACAGGCGCTCGCCGACGCGGTCGACGAGCTGTGCGCCCAGGGGCCGGGCGATGTGCTGGTGTTCCTCCCGGGCGAGCGCGAGATCCGCGACGCCGCCGAGGTGCTGCGCAAGCGCCACCCGCCCGACACCGAGCTGTTGCCGCTGTACTCGCGCCTGAGCGCCGCCGAGCAGGACCGGGTTTTCAGGCCCGGCGGAGCGCGGCGCATCGTGCTGGCGACCAACGTCGCCGAGACCTCGCTCACGGTGCCGCGCATCCGGTTCGTGGTGGATACGGGCCTGGCGCGCGTCAAGCGCTACAGCTACCGCAACAAGGTCGAGCAGCTGCGAGTCGAGGACATCTCGCAGGCGGCGGCCAAGCAGCGCGCCGGGCGCTGCGGGCGCGTCGCCGACGGGGTCTGCATCCGCCTCTACGCCGAGGAGGATCACGAACGGCGCACGCCTTTCACCGACCCGGAGGTGCTGCGCTCGTCGCTTGCGGCGGTAATCCTGCGCGCCGCGAGCCTGGGACTGGGCGCGGTCGAGGACTTCCCCTTCCTCGATCCCCCGAGTCCGCGCGCGATCGCCGACGGCTACGCCTTGCTGGCCGAGCTCGGCGCGGTTGACGAGGCGAAGCGGCTCACCGAGACCGGCCGCGAGCTGGCCAGGCTGCCGCTCGACCCGCGCGTCGGCCGCATGCTGATCGCCGCGCGGGGCGAGAGCTGTCTCGACCAGCTGCTGGTTATCGCTTCCGCGCTTTCGGTCCAGGACCCGCGCCTGCGGCCGATGGACAATGCGGCGGCCGCCGACGAGCGCCACAAGCGCTTCGCCGACGAGCGCTCGGACTTCTTCGCCCTGCTCAAGCTGTGGCAGCTGTTCGAGGGCAAGTGGGAGAAGGCCTGCCGCGAGAATTTCCTTTCGATCCCGCGCATGCGCGAGTGGCGCGACGTGCACTCGCAGCTGCACACGACCGTGGCCGAGCTCGGCTGGCGGCCTTCGCGCGCGGACCCGGCGAAAGCCGAAGGCTATCGTGCGATCCACCGCGCGCTGCTCAGCGGGTTGCTCGGCAACGTCGGCCTGCGCGAGGTGGAGGGCGGCAGCTACACCGGCGCGCGCGGGATCAAGTTCTGGGTCCATCCCGGCTCGTGGACGCGCAAGCCCGGCAAGTGGCTCGTCGCCGCCGAGCTGGTCGAGACCACGCGCCTGTACGCACGCACGGTCGCCGCGATCGAGCCGCAGTGGCTGGAGGACCTGGGCGCGCACCTGATCAAGCGCCAGCGCGAGCGCCCGCACTGGGAGAAGGCGCGGGCGCAGGTTGTAGCGCTCGAGCGCGGCACGCTGTACGGGCTGCCGGTGTACGCCAATCGGCGCATCCACTTCGGGCCGCTCGAGCCCGAGCTCGCGCGCGAGATCTTCATCCGCGCGGCGCTGGTCGAAGGCGACTTCGAGACCCGCGCGCCGTTTTTCGCCCACAACCGCAAGCTGCTGCGCGAGATCGAGCGGCTCGAGCACAAGTCGCGCCGGCCCGACATCCTGGTCGACGACGCGCTGATCCACGCCTTTTACGAGGCGCGGGTTCCCGAGGGCATTCACGACGGCGCCGATTTCGAAAAGTGGCGCAAGGAGGCCGAGCGCGGGGAGCCGCGGCGGCTGTTCCTGCGGCGCGAGGACCTGATGCGGCACGAGGCGGCCGGCATCACGACCGAGAACTTCCCGCCCCAGCTGCGGCTCGGCTTGAACACCTTCGAGCTCGAGTATACGTTCGAGCCCGGCTCACCGCGCGACGGGGTGACGCTCACCGCGCCGGTCGCGTTGCTGAACCAGGTTCCGGCAGCGCGCTGCGAGTGGCTGGTGCCGGGGCTGTTGAAGGAGAAGGTGCGGCTGCTGGCGAAGTCGATCCCGCAGCGGCTGCGCCACAAGCTGGGGCCGTTGGAGAGCTTCGCCGAGGATTTCGTCGCAGCGACGCCGCCGTCGGATCTGCCGCTCGCCACGGCGCTCGCGCGCTACATACGCGCCGAGCTGAATCTGGAGGTTCCGCTCGACGCATTTAGGCCCGACTCGGTACCGCCGCATCTGCAGATGAATTTCCGTGTCGTGGACGAGCACGGCCGCCAGCTCGGAACGGGGCGCAACCTCGCGGGCCTCAAGCGCGAGCTGGCCGCCGAAACGCGGACCGTGCTGCAGGACGAGGCGCCCGCGGACGAGGGCGAGCACCATCGCGCATGGACGTTCGGCGATCTGGTCGAGATCATGGAAGTCCGGCGCGGCGGCCAGACGCTGGTGGGCTACCCGGCGCTCGCCGACGCCGGCGACGGCGTCACGCTGCAGGTGTTCGACACGCCCGAGCGCGCGGCCGAGGTCCACCGCGCCGGGGTGCTGCGCCTGCTGGCGATCGCGTTCCGCGACCGCATTCGCGAGATCGAGAAATCGGTGGCGCGCGACAATGCCCTCAACCTGCAGTTCGGCCAGCTTGCGCACGAGGTCGAGCTCGCCGACGAGGTCGTCGTCGCTGCGCTCGAGCGCTGTTTTCTGGCCGATTCGCTGCCGCTGCGGCAGGCCGACTTCGCGCAACGGGTCGAGGATGGCCGCAGCCGGCTGAACCTGATCGCGCAGGAGATCGTGCGCACCGTGGCGGGGATCCTCGCCGAGCACGCGCAGGTGCAAAAGCGGCTCGCCGCCGCGGCCAAGGGATTTCCCCGGGCGGGCGAGGACGTGGCAGCGAGCGTCGCGCGGCTGCTCCACCCGCGCTTCGTCTCGCGCACGCCGTGGCAGCGCCTGCAGCATTTTCCGCGCTACCTCAAGGCTGCGGCGCTGCGGCTGGAGAAGCTTCGCGCCGATCCGGCGCGCGATGCGCGGCTGATGGCCGAGTTCGCCCCGCTGAACGCGGCCTGGCAGCGTGAGTATGTCGCGCGGGCAAAGGCCGGTGCGCTGACGCCAGAGATCGAGCAGTTCGGCTGGCTGCTCGAAGAGCTGCGAGTGTCGCTGTTCGCGCAGGCCCTCAAGACCCCGGTGCCTGTCTCGGTCAAGCGACTGACCAAGTTGTGGCAAAGTATCAGGCACGCACAACATTGAGCACCATGCGCGGCATCGGCTCCTCGATTTCGTTCGCTTTCGGCAACCTGCTGCACCCGAGGATGCTCTGGCTCATGCTCTGGCCGGTGCTGGTCGCGACGGGGCTCTGGGGCGCAGTCGCGATCTGGAGTTGGACCGGGCTGGTGGCATGGCTTGCCGAGGCATTGCGCCGCTGGATCGAGACTGCCACCTTCTTCGTTCACTGGGATGCCAGCACCGTCGCGCTGGTCGCGGCAAAAGTGCTCGTGATCCTGGGGCTGGTGCCGCTGATCCAACTCACCGCGCTGCTGATTCTCGGCGTGTTCGGCATGCCGGCGATGGTCGATCACGTCGCCGAGCGCACGTTCCCGACTCTTGTACGTCGCCGCGGCGGCAGCTTCGCCGGCAGCGTCTGGAACTCGGTTGTCGGCGTCGCCGGCCTGGCGCTGCTCGGCGCGCTCTCGCTTCCATTCTGGATCTTCCCGCCGCTCTGGCCCGTGATCCCGGTGGCCATCATGGGCTGGGTCAACCAGAAAATCCTGCGCTACGATGCGCTCGCCGAGCACGCCGACGGGCGTGAGATGCGAACGGTGTTTTCGCGCCGCCGCGCGGCGATGTACCTGCTGGGGGTGGTGCTCGCCCTGGTGGCCTACATTCCGGTGGTCGGGCTGTTCGCGCCGGTGCTGTTCGGGCTGGCGTTCATCCATTACCTGCTGGCCGAGCTCGAGGCGCTGCGCCGGGAGCCGATCGAGGCAACGGCGGAGCCGCAGTGAGGACGGCATTCGGCGCGCTGGTGATCGGGGACGAGATCCTGGTGGGCAAGCGCAAGGACAAGCACTTCGACTTCCTGGTCGCGGCGCTCGCCGCGCGCGGGCTGCGGCTTGCTTACTGCGAGTACCACGGCGACGATCCGGCGCGCCTCACCGCCGTGCTCAAGCGCACTTTCGCCTCGGGCGACATCGTCTTCAGCTTCGGCGGCATCGGCGCCACGCCCGACGACCACACCCGCCAGTGCGCGGGCGACGCGCTCGGCGTCGCGCTCGAAGTTCACCCCGAGGGCGAGCGCGAGCTGCGGGCGCGGTTCGGCGGCGAGTTGACGCCGCAGCGCCTCAGGATGGTCGAGTTTCCGTCGGGGGCGCAGCTCATCCCGAACCCGGTGAACCGGGTGCCGGGCTTTTCGCTGCGGGAGCACCATTTCGTGCCCGGCTTTCCCCAGATGGCGTGGCCGATGGTCGAGTGGGTGCTCGACAGTCGCTACCGCCAGCTCGCCGATCGGGACCGCTGGGCCGAGGCGTCGATCATCGTCTACGAGGCGGGCGAGAGCCAGCTGATCCCGGTGATGGATGCCGTCGGCGCGGGTTACTCCGGAGTCAAGGTGTTCAGCCTGCCTTCGATGGGCGACGACGGCAGCCGGCGGCACGTCGAGCTTGGCGTGCGCGGCGACCCGGCCCAGGTGGCGCAGGCGATCGAGCACCTGCGCAGCGGGGTTCGCGAGGCCGGATTCCCGTTTCGCGAGGCATAAAAAAAGCCCCGCCTCAGCGGGGCCTTGCTTGCCGGCGCTTGGCCGGGCTCAGGCGGCCTTTTTTGGCTTGGCCATCCCTTTGACGGTTTCGGTCGCGGCGTTGACATTGGCTTCCGCGATCTCGGTCGCCTGCTTGGCGACCTTGTTGAAGTTGTCGTAGGCCGAATTCGCGGCCGCGAGCATCGACTTCACTGCCGCTACCGCGACGTCGGAACCGGCGGGGGCGTTCTTGGTCGCCTTGTCGAGCATCGTGACGAAGTTCTCGTTCCACTCCGCGATTCGCTTTTCCGCCATCTTCGACATTTCGGCGTTGGCCTCGGTCGCCACTTCGTACGCGCTCTTCGAGTAGGCGATCGCCTTCTCGATCGTCGGCTGGGCGAGGGTGCTCTGCAGGTTGACGAATTCCTGCACGTCCTTGGCGCCGAGCAGAGCGCGGCTGTTCGACAGCGTGTCTTCGAACGCGGTCTTGACCGCGTTGGCATTCAGGTTGGCGAACTTCTCGAATACGGCGAACTGGCTCGCGGCAAGGGAAAGAACGGCTTCGACGTTGGCCTTATTGGCTGCTTGGATTTGTTCCGGGGTGACGTACATATATGGCTCCTGGTTTGGGTCGCTAAACGAAATCTTGCCTAACTGTGGCTGAGTGCAGTTTGGTGCGCTGCAACAATTGCCATTTTAGGCCGATCTCTTTATAAGTCAAGGCGCTTGTGCGTAGCAGCATAATAATTTGATGTAGGGCAGCAAAATGATCTTGAAGCTTTTTGGAACCGACCCCTGAACGTATGTGGGCGCACACTCACATGGCTGTTTGACCTTCTCTTTAAGGCACGTTAAAAGCAAACACCCGTTTGTCTTTTGCTTCCATGGCCATCGATTACCGACCGGACGACCCCGCTTTCCTGGCCGACCCGTTCCCGCTCTACACGCGGATGCACGACGAGGATCCGGCGCACTGGAGCCCGCGCCTGAAAGCTTGGGTGCTTACGCGCTACGAGGACGTGAAGCGTGTCTGCCTCGACCGGGAGATGTCCTCGGATCGCCTGCAGCCATTCTTTGCTTCGCTGCCCGGTGCGGAGGCAAAGCGCATCGCGGACATCATCCGCTACCTGTCGCTATGGATGGTGTTTCGCGACCCGCCCGAGCACACGCGCCTGCGCCGGCTGACCAGCAAGGTCTTCAACGTGCGCTCGATGAACGCCATGCGCGAGCGGATCGTCGCGCTCACGGGCTGGCTGCTGGACGCGATCGGAGAGCGAGCCGAGTTCGACTTCATCCACGACTTTGCCGGGCCGCTGCCGGCACTGGTGATCATGGACATGCTCGGTGTGCCGCGGACGGAGCTGCGCCGCGTCAAGCGCATGTCGGACGACATGGCGTTGTTCATCGGCAGCTCCCGCAGCCAGCCGGAGAAGTACGATATCGCCGAGCGCGCGACCAAGGAAATGGCCGAGTTCTTCCGCCACCTGATCGCGGCCCGCCGCGCCGAGCCGTGCGACGACCTGCTCACGCAGCTGGTGCGGCTGGACGATGACGGCGATCGCCTGAGCGAGGACGAGCTGGTTGCGACCTGCATCCTACTGTTGTTCGCCGGCCACGAGACCACCACCAACCATATCGCTAACGGCATGCTGTCGCTGATCCGCTTCCCGGGCGAGATGCACGCGTTGCGCGACGACCCCGGCCTTGCACCCGCCGCGATCGAGGAGTTGCTGCGCTACGACGGCCCGAGCGGCGCGCAGGTTCGCATCGTGCGGCGCGAGCACCTGCTGCACGGCAAGACACTCCGCCCCGGCGAGCGTGTGTTCATCATGCTGAATGCGGCGAACCGCGATCCGCGCGCCTATGCCGACCCGCATCGCCTGGCGCTGCGGCGCGACGGGGTGCCGCACCTGACCTTCGGCTTCGGCGCGCACATCTGCCTCGGCTTTCCGCTGGCGCGCCTCGAAGGGCAGGTGAGCCTGCCCGCGGTGCTCGCGCGCTGGCGCCGCATCGATCTCGCCGCCGAGCGGCTGGAATGGATCGATTCAATGGTTTTCCGCGGCATGAAGGCGATGCCGCTGAAGGTCGCGCGGTGAGCGCGCATGCGAGACCGAGGCGCGGGCCGCCGCGCGCTGACAGCCGTTTGCCGCGGATCCTCGATCGCGCGGCGTGTCTGTTTCGGGAAAAGGGATTCCAGGGTGCCTCGGTGCGCGACATCGCCGGGTCGGTCGGCATGCTGCCCGGGTCGCTGTATTGCCATTTCGAATCGAAGGAGGACCTCCTGGTTGCCGTCTATGCGGAGGGCGTGCGGCGCCTGAGCCGGGCGCTGGAGCAGGCGCTCGAGGATGCCGCCGCGCGCGAAGAAGACGCCTGGCAGCGCCTGGAGGCTGCCTGCGTCGCGCACCTGCAGGCCTTGCTCGACGGCGGCGACTACTACGCCCAGGTGATCGTGCGGGTGCAGCCGGGCGAGGCGCCCGGGGCGAGCGCGCGGCTGGTCGCGCTGCGCGACGGCTACGAGCGCCGCTTCAGGGCACTGATCGATGCGCTGCCCGGCCCGGTCCGCCGCGACTATCTGCGCCTGCTGCTACTCGGCGCGCTGAACTGGGTGCCGAGCTGGTATCGGCCCGGCAAGGATTCGCCGCGCGCCATCGCGCACGGCTTTCTCCAGATCCTGCACGGCAGAGTAAGCGATGACAGATAGCATCCGCTTCCGGACCGAACAGAAGGTCGCGCGGCTGCACGATCCTCGTCACAACTTCGAGCTGAGCGAGATCGAAAGCGAAGTGCGCTACGACCCGCTGACCCGCGATACGGCGCGCATTTGCCATTTCGCCTTCCCGCGACGGGAGCTGCCGGACCTGACTGCGCTGATCGAGAGCACGCGCAGCAGCTGCCCCTTTTGCCCACCCGTGCTCGAGCGCGTCACGCCGCGATACCCGGATGCCGTGCTGCCCGGGGGGCGGATGCGGCGCGGCGAGGCGGTGCTGGTGCCGAACCTGTTCCCCTACGACGACGTTTCGGCGATCCTGATCGTTTCGCACGCTCACCACCTGCCGCTGGACCGCGTGCCGGCGGCCCTGCTGGCCGACGCGCTGAAACTCGCGCGCGATTTCATCGCGCTCGCCGCGCCGGGGCTCGGGGCGCGCGACGCCTACGGCATCGTGACCTGGAATTACATGCCACCCGCGGGCGCGTCACAGGTCCACCCCCACATGCAGGTGATCGTCACCGACACGCCGGGCAATGCGCTGCGCCGCGAGCTCGAGGCCGAGTCGCTGTTCGCGCTGCACCGCGGTCGTCCCTACATCGAGGCGCTGCTCGAGGTCGAACGCGGCGGCCCGCGCTGGCTGGGGGAGGAGCGCGGGATCACCTGGTGGGTGCCGTTCTGTCCAGCCGGACTGTTGGGCGACGCGCAGGCGGTGATCGCGGGCCGCTCGGCCCTGACCGAATGCAGCGACGCCGAGCTCGACGCGTTCGCCGATTCGCTCGCGCGCATGCTCGCGGCCTACGCCCGGCTCGGCCACTGGAGTTTCAACCTGACGCTGTTTCCGGATGCGCAGGGACAGGGCCCGCGCCGGCACTGGCTGACCGCGCGGCTGCTGCCGCGCCTTTACCTTCACCCGAAGCTGCACAACTCCGACGTCGCTTACCTGCAACTGCTGCTGGCGGAGAAATTCGCCATGCTCCACCCCGAACGCCACGCGGCCGAGCTGCGCTCGCTGCTTACGCAGGCGCCGCCGAGGCGCGAGCCCGCGGAATGAGCGACACGTCCCAGCGCTCGAGCGCGTGCTGCAGCATCTCTGCCGCCGTCGCCGCGTCCGGCACGGGCTGGCCGAGGAAAGCGAGCGCGCGCGCCAGCTCGCGCAGAGGATGCGCCGCGTCGATCGCCGCCGCGCCGGTCTGCTTGCTCAGCTTCTCGCCGCCCGCGCTCACCGCCGCCGGCAGGTGCAGGTAGAGCGGCGTCGGGTAGCCGAGCAGCCGCTGCAGCCAGATCTGACGCGGGGTGGAATCGAGCAGGTCGGCGCCGCGCACTACGTCGGTGACGCCCTGGTCGGCGTCGTCCACCACGACCGCGAGCTGGTAGGCGATCACGCCGTCAGCGCGGCGCAGGACGAAGTCGCCGACCTCGCGCTCGACCGACTGCACGATTTCGCCCTGCACCCTGTCGACGAAGTGGATCGGCTCGGGGGCCGTGCACACGCGCGTGGCACGGGCGCGCCGACCAGGCGCGAGGCCGCCGCGGCAGGTGCCGGGGTAGATGCGCGCACCGTCGATCGCCAGCGCGGAGTCGGCGATCTCGCTGCGTGTACAGCCGCAGGGATAAGTGGCGCCGCGGCGCGCGAGCCCTTCGAGCACGGCCGCGTAGCGGTCGCCGCGCGAGCTCTGGTAAAGCACCGCTCCGTCCCAGCCGAGTCCCAGCCCCTCGAGCTGGCGCACGATCGCCTCCGCCGCGCCGGGCTGCTCGCGCGGCTTGTCCAGATCATCCATGCGCAGCAGCCAGCTGCCGCCGGCAGCGCGCGCGTCGAGCCAGCTGGCAAGCGCGGCCACCAGCGAACCGAAGTGCAAAGGCCCTGTCGGCGACGGGGCGAAGCGACCGGTGTAACGCATGTGCGGGTATAGTGCCATTTTGCAGAGGAGATCGCTGCATGGCGACAGTGGAGCTGAACAAGGAAAACTTCGAGCACGTGGTAACCGCAAACCCGATGGTAGTGGTCGATTTCTGGGCGCCGTGGTGCGGCCCGTGCAAGGGTTTCGCGCCGGTGTTCGAGGGCGCGTCGGAGCAGCATCGGGACGTGGTGTTCGCCAAGGTCAATACCGATGTCGAGCAGGAAATCGCGGGAGCGTTCGGCATCCGATCGATTCCTACGCTGATGGTGTTTCGCGAAAAAGTGCTGCTGTTCCAGCAGGCCGGCGCGCTGCCGGCGTCGGCGCTCGAGCAGGTGCTCGAGCAAGCCAAGACGCTCGACATGGAGCAGGTGCACAAGGAAATTGCGGAACGGGAAACGGCGGAACGCGAGGGCGCCGAGGGCGCAACACCGAAGTCCGGCGACGCCTGAACGGAGCGCGCCATGATCGAGTTGCGCCGCGCGGCGGAACGCGGGCACGCCAACCACGGCTGGCTCGACTCGTCCCACAGTTTCTCATTCGCCGACTACCACGATCCGCGGCACATGAGCTTCGGCGGCCTGCGCGTGATCAACGAGGACCGGATCCAACCCGGTACCGGCTTCGGCACGCACAGCCACCGCGACATGGAGATCGTGAGCTACGTGCTGGAGGGCGCGCTCGCGCACCAGGATTCGATGGGCAACGGCTCGACCATCGTGCCGGGCGACGTCCAGCGCATGAGCGCGGGGACCGGCGTGCGGCACAGCGAGTACAACCACGAGAAAGCGGGCGTCACGCACTTCCTGCAGATCTGGATCGAGCCCGGCGCGCGCGGCATCGCGCCGGGCTACGAGCAGAAACATTTCGACGCCGCCTCGAAGCGCGGCCGCCTACGGCTGGTCGCGTCGCCGAACGGGCGCGACGGCTCGGTGACGATCCACCAGGATGCCTGCATGTACGCGGCGCTGCTGGACGACGGCGAGCGCGTGGTTTACCGCCTGCCGCAAGGCAGGCGCGCCTACGTGCATGTCGCGCGCGGCAAGCTGACCGTGAACGGCAACGAGCTCGGCGCGGGCGACGCGCTCAAGGCGAGCGACGTGGCGGAAATCGTCCTCGAACAGGGCGAGCAGGCCGAGGTACTGCTGTTCGATCTGGCGTGAACGGGGTCCGCACGGAGGGGTGATGTCCGCCACACGCACCGAGCGAGATTCTTTCGGGTCCATCGAAGTCCCCGCGCAACGGTTGTGGGGTGCGCAGACCGAGCGCAGCCGGCGCCACTTCCGCATCTCGGGCGAGCTGATGCCGCTCGCGGTGATCCACGCCCTGGCGCTGGTCAAGCGCGCCGCGGCGCGCGTCAACCGCGGGCTGGGCCTGCTCGACGCGCGCAAGGCCGCCGCGATCGAGCAGGCGGCGGACGAGGTGCTCGCCGGCCGCCACGACGAGGAATTCCCGCTGGTGGTGTGGCAAACCGGCTCCGGCACGCAGTCCAACATGAACGTCAACGAAGTGCTCGCCAACCGCGCCTCGGAAATCCTCGGCGGCGAGCGCGGCGCGAGGCGGCTGGTACACCCGAACGACGACGTCAACCTCGGCCAGTCGTCGAATGACGTGTTTCCCACCGCGATGCACGTGGCCGGCGCGCGCGCGCTGCGCGAGCAGCTTCTGCCGGCGCTGGCACGCCTGCGCGGAACACTTGCCGAGAAGAGCGACGCCTTCGCGTCGATCGTCAAGATTGGCCGCACCCACCTGCAGGACGCCACCCCGCTCACGCTCGGACAGGAGTTTTCAGGCTACGTGGCGCAGCTCGGGCATGCCGAAGCGGCGCTGCACGCAGTCTTGCCCGGGCTGTACGAGCTCGCGATCGGCGGCACTGCGGTCGGCACCGGCCTGAACGCTCACCCGGAGTTCGGGACCAAGGTGGCCGAAGATATCGCCCGCGCGAGCGGCCTGCCGTTCGCGGGCACGCGCAACAAGTTCGCCGCGCTTGCGGGGCACGAGCCGTTGCTGTTCGCGCACGGCGCGCTCAAGACCCTCGCCGCCGCGCTGATGAAGATAGCCAACGACGTGCGCTGGCTCGCGTCCGGACCGCGCTCGGGGCTGGGCGAGCTGTCTATCCCGGAAAACGAGCCGGGCAGCTCGATCATGCCCGGCAAGGTGAACCCGACCCAGGCCGAGGCGATGACAATGCTCTGCGCGCAGGTGTTCGGCAACGACGTCGCGCTCAATATCGGCGGCGCGTCGGGCAACTTCGAGCTCAACGTATTCAAGCCGCTCTTGATCCAGAATTTCCTGCAGAGCGCGCGCATGCTCGCCGACGGCTGCGCGTCCTTCGACGAACACTGCGCGCGCGGCATCGAGCCCAACAGCGCGCGCATCGCCGAGCTGGTCGAGCGTTCGCTGATGCTGGTCACTGCGCTGTCGCCGAAGATCGGCTACGACCGGGCGGCCGGGATCGCCAAGAAGGCGCATCATGACGGCAGCACGCTGCGCGAGGCGGCGCTCGCGCTAGGCTACGTCAGCGCGGAGGATTTCGATCGTTGGGTGCGCGCAGAGGATATGACCGGGCCGCGGGAATGAAAGCAGGCTGATAGACTGCGCCCCGCAATGTCAGTCGTCGTCCTCATCTCCGGCCGGGGCAGCAACATGCAGGCACTGCTCGATGCGGGGCTGCCGGTGGTGTCGGTTATCGGCAACCGCGCCGATGCGGCGGGACTCGAAATCGCCGCACGGCGTGGGGTCGTTACCAAGGCCATCGAGCACAGGGACTATCCGACGCGCGAAGCGTTCGACGCGGCGCTTGCGGCCGAGATCGACCGCCATTCGCCGACGCTGGTCGCGCTGGCCGGCTTCATGCGCATCCTGACCACGGCCTTCGTCGCGCACTACGCCGGGCGACTGCTGAACATCCATCCCTCGCTGCTGCCGGCCTTTCCCGGCCTCGACACGCACCGGCGCGCGCTTGCCGCGGGGGTCAAGGTGCACGGCTGCAGCGTCCATTTCGTCACCGAGCAGCTCGATCACGGTCCGATCATCGTTCAGGCGGCCGTGCCGGTGCGGCCGGGCGAGGCGCCGGATACGCTCGCTGCACGGGTGTTGCGCCAGGAGCACGTGGTGTACCCGCGCGCGGTGCGCTGGTTCCTGGACGACAAACTGGTCATCCGTAGCGGAGTGGTGAGCGTTAAGGGAAATGATGCGCAACTGGTTTATTCCGATCGCGATTAGCGTCTGGTTCTGCGCCGGTGCGCAGGCCGCACCCCCGGCGCGGGCCGAGATCGACTACGACGTGCTGCGCAACGGGAGCGCGATGGCCGAGGTGGCGGACCGCTTCGAGCACGACGGCAAGACCTACCGCCTGGTCGAGGAGTGGCACGGCAAGGGCCTGTTGGCGTTTCTCGGCGGTATCACGCGTACCAGCAGCGGCACGCTCGGCAGCGGTGCAATGCGGCCGCTGAAGTTTTCCGACGTGCGCACCGGGCGCGACCCGGTGCGCGCGACGTTCGACTGGGCGCACCGGAGCCTGAAGCTGGAATCGAACGGTGAGACCCGCACCCAGCCGATACCGGCGCACGCGCAGGACAAATTGTCGATGCTCTATGCCTTTGCCTTCGACGTTCCCGGCGCCCGGCCGGTCGCGGTCAATGCCACCGACGGCAAGGGCGTGTCGCACTACGTATTCGATGCCGCGGGCCGGCAAAGGATCGAAACGCCAGCTGGACAATTCGAGGCCCTCCGGCTGGTCAAGCGCAAGGAAGGGCCCGACGACCACGGCACCGAGATCTGGCTGGCGCTGGATCACGGCTACCTGCCGATTCGGATTCTGATCACCGACAAGGACGGCACGCGCATCGACCAGGTCGTGACGCGCATCGGCGCGCCGTGAGGCTGCAGTCGACCCTTCTCGCGCACGCCGAAGCCCTTGTCGGCGAGTTGCTGCGCTTCGCGGGACCCGCCGACCAGGCGGTCTCACGCTACTTCCGCGCCAACCGCGAGTTGGGCCAGAAAGACCGCGCCTTCGTCGCCGAGGCAGTCTACGCGGTGCTGCGCCGCAGACGCTCGCTCGAGGCTGCCGCGGGGAGCGCCGCGCCTCGCGCACTGCTGCTGGCGGCGCTGACGCGAGTGCAGGGCTTTTCCGCGCGCGCGCTGGAAGGCGCCCTGCGCCCCGGCGAGCAGGAACTCGTCGCGCGCGCCCGCGCGGCAAGGGAAGCGACTTGGCCCGCGGCAGTACGAGCCGATCTGCCGGACTGGTTGTGGCAGCGCCTCGAGGCGGAGCAGGGGACGGCGGAGGCGATGCGCATCGCCCAGGGGTTGCTCAACCCGGCGCCGCTCGATTTGCGCGTCAACCTCGCCCGCACCGATCGGGAGTCCGTACTCGCGGCGCTTGCTTTGAGCGGTGTCGATAGTGTGCCGACACCTTACTCGCCGGCGGGGATCCGGCTTGCCGGCAAGCCGGCAATCAACCGCCACCCGCTGTTCGAGCAAGGTCTGATCGAAGTGCAGGACGAAGGCAGCCAGCTGCTCGCTTACCTGGTGGCGCCGCGGCGCGGGGAGATGGTGGCCGATTTCTGCGCTGGAGCCGGAGGCAAGACGCTGGCGCTGGCAATGATCATGCGCGGCGCTGGCCGCCTGTATGCGATGGACGTATCGGCCAAGCGGCTGCATGCGCTTGCCCCGCGCGCGGCGCGCGCGGGGGTCTCGAACGTGCACCCGCTCGCGCTCGCGAGCGAGCGCGACGTGCGCGCCAAGCGGCTTGCGGGCAAGCTCGACCGGGTTCTGGTCGACGCGCCGTGCAGCGGCTTCGGCACGCTGCGCCGCAACCCCGACCTCAAGTGGCGCCACGGTCCCGACGCGATCGTCGAGCTGGCGCAGAAGCAATTCAGCATCCTGCGCGCGGCCGCGCGCCTGGTGAAGCCGGGGGGCAGGCTGGTGTATGCGACCTGCAGCATCCTTGGGGCGGAGAACGAGGCGGTGGTCGAGCGCTTCGCCGCCGCCCATCCCGAGTTCACCGCGCTTTCATGCGGCGAGCTTCTCGCCGGCCAGCGCATTCCGCTGCCGGTGGGCGAGCACCTGCGCCTGTGGCCCCACCTGCACAGCACCGACGGGTTCTTCGCCGCGGCGCTCGAGCGCCGGCGGGACGGTCAATCCGGCGCCTGCTCGTCGCTGCGACCGTAACGCGAGTGCAGGTGCACCGGCTTGGCCATCACGCGCCGCATGCGGATGTTCAGCATCTCCACGCCGACCGCGAACGCCATGGCGAAGTAGACATAGCCCTTGGGCACCTCGTGGTCGAAGCCTTGCGCGATCAACAGCACGCCGATCACGACCAGGAACGACAGCGCGAGCATCTTGATGGTCGGATGCGCCGAGATGAAGCGCCCGATCGCGCCGGCGAAGGCCATCATCAATGCTACCGACACCACTATCGCCGCGACCATCACCGGGACGTCCTTCACCATCCCCACCGCGGTAATGATCGAATCGAGAGAGAACACGAGGTCGATCAGCATGATTTGCATGATCAGGGCGTTGAAGCTCGTGCGCAGGGGCACCGCTGCGCGATTCTCCTCCGCGCCTTCGAGCAGCTGGTGAATTTCCCTGGTGCTCTTCCACAGCAGGAACACTCCTCCCAGGATCAGGATTACGTCTCGCCCCGAAATCTCCTGGCCTAGGATGCTGAACAGCGGCGCGGTCAAGCCGATGATCCACGCCAGCACCAGCAGCAGGCCGATGCGCATGAACATGGCGCCGAGCAGGCCGATGCGGCGCGCGCGCTCGCGCTGGCCGGCGGGCAGGCGATCCACCAGGATGGAGATGAAGATCACGTTGTCGATCCCGAGCACGAGCTCGAGCGCCGTGAGGGTGGCGAATGCGATCCAGGCTTGGGGGTCGGTCAGCAGTTCGAGCATCGGCGGGCGCTCCGGGGATTGCGGGCGAGAGGAATTTTTGCACACGCTTCGCGCGCGAGCGCTTTCTCCTTTCGAAGCGCAGGGTTGCGGCCTCGACGGCGCGCGAATGGGCTAATTACAGATTGTTCCTTGCGAGGCGCGGGGATTCGCGTAAAATGACGCGCACCTGACGTTCATAACCACTATTAGAAGCCAACCTGATGATTTTTTCCGGTTTTTTCGACCTTCCCTGGTGGGGCTACATGCTCGTGGCGCTGGGCCTGACCCACGTCACGATAGCCTCGGTGACTATCTTCCTGCACCGCCACCAAGCGCACCGCGCGCTTGATCTGCATCCGCTCGCGTCGCACTTCTTCCGCTTCTGGCTTTGGCTCACCACCGGCATGGTGACCAAGGAATGGGCCGCGATCCACCGCAAGCACCACGCCAAGTGCGAGACCGCCGAGGACCCGCACAGCCCGCAGATTTACGGCATCAACCGCGTCTTGTGGGGCGGCGTGTTCCTGTATGTCAAGGAGTCCTACAACCGCGAAACGCTCGAGCGCTACGGCCACGGTACCCCTGACGACTGGATGGAGCGCAACCTCTATACCAGGCATCCGATACTGGGCCTCACGCTGATGGGCGCAGTCAACCTCGCACTGTTCGGTCTGGTGCCCGGCGCGCTGATTCTGCTGACGCAGATCGTCTGGATCCCTTTCTGGGCCGCGGGAGTCATCAATGGTATCGGCCACTTCTTCGGCTATCGCAACTACGGCTGCGCGGACGCCAGCACCAACATTGTCCCCTGGGGCATCCTGATCGGGGGCGAGGAGCTGCACAACAACCACCACGCATTCGCCTCTTCGGCCAAGCTGTCCTCGAAATGGTACGAGTTCGACATCGGCTGGATGTACATCCGGGGCATGGAGATGCTCGGTCTGGCGACGGTGAAGAAGGTCGCCCCCAAGCCGCGTTTCGCCGCGCCGAAACCGGCTGCCGATTTGGACACGCTGCACGCGGTGATCTCCAATCGCTACGACGTGCTGTCGCGCTACGCCAAGTCGATCAAGAAGACCTATCACGAGGAAGTGCAGCGGCTCGCGCATTGGTCGCCGGGCGATGCCGAGGCGCTCAAGTCCCTTAAGCGCGCGCTGCTTCGGGTGCAGGAGCTGTCTGAAGCCGAGCGTGTGCGCTTGACCGAAGCGCTCAAGAACTCGCGCGCCCTGGCGACCGTGGTTGCCATGAGCCACGAGTTGACCGCATTGTGGGAGCGCTCCAACGCCTCGAAGGAGCAGCTGCTGCGGCAGCTGCAGGACTGGTGCCACCGCGCCGAGTCGAGCGGCATTGCGCCTCTGCAGGACTTCTCGCGTCGCCTGCGCTGCTACGCGTAACCGCGCTCCGACCGAAAAAAAAGCCCGCATCCGCGGGCTTTTTTGTTTCCGGCGCTCTGCTACTTGAGCTTGGTTTCCTTGTACATCACGTGCTTGCGCGCCTTGGGATCGTACTTCCTGATCTCCAGCTTGTCGGGCGTGGTGCGCTTGTTCTTGGTCGTGGTGTAGAAATGGCCGGTTCCGGCGGTGGACTCGAGCTTGATCTTTTCGCGCATGGCGGGGGCTCCGGTTAAGCCTTTGCCTCGGCTTTCGCCTCGGATTTCGCCTTAGCCTTGGCCTTGGCGCGCACTTCGGCGAGCACCGCATCGATACCCAGCTTGTCGATGCGCCGCAGGCCTGCGGTGGAGACGCGCAGGCGCACCCAGCGGTTTTCGCTCTCCACCCAGAAGCGGCGGTAGTGCAAATTGGGCTGGAAGGTGCGTCGGGTCTTGTTGTTGGCGTGCGAGACCAGGTTGCCCTTCATCGGCTTTTTGCCGGTGACTTCGCAAACACGGGACATGGATTGCGCTCCGCGGAAAAAAGATAAGATTATACGCGAAGAATCAGTGCCTTTTCAAGGAATGCGGACGGCGGATGACGACGCTTGCCTCCCGCCGACGGCTTCTGTGATAGTGGGCCAAGTGAATACCTGCACACCATCGCGCGCGAGCCTCGCTGCCGTCTTCACGACCTGGGTCGTCCTGATTCTGGTGTCTACGCCGGTGCACGGGCAAGCGCCGGAGTCCGGCGCAGACTCGGCGCCGCACCAAGCTGGGGCAGTCGAGTTCGTGAGCGGCGATTCGATGATCACGCCGCAGGTCGGAGACAGCCGCCTGGTCGTCAAAGACAGCCAGGTGAACGAAGGCGACACCATCATTACCTTCAAGGGGGGAGAGACCCAGCTGCACATGCTGGATGGCGCCTATCTCATGGTGCGCGAGAACTCTCGACTCAAGATCGAGGCGTACGTCGCGGACGGAGGCGACAAGGATCGCAGCATCCTCGACCTGATCAAGGGCACGGTGCGCAGCATCACCGGATGGATCGGCAAGTACAACCGCGCCGCGTACGAAATCCGCACGCCTATCCTGGTCACCATCGGCGTGCGTGGCACGGATCACGAGGTCACCTACATACCTCCGGGCGATCCGCGCGGGGAGCCGGGCGTGTATGACAAGGTGAACGAGGGCAAGGCATTCATGCGGTCGGGAAACGACGTGGTCGAGGTGCCGCCGCAGCGTGCCGTGTTCAGCGCATGGGGCGCCAAACCCCGCCGGCCGCGGCTGCTCGCCTCCATTCCACGATTCTTCAGGCCGGGGCTGCACGAGCGCGCGTTCGCGCGGCGCGCGCGCGCGTCGGTGCGCACGATCGCAGCGCAAAGGCAGGCGCGCATCCGGGCCCTTCGTGCGATGCGGCGCGGCGCACCGCGCCGGCCGCCCGAGCGCCGGCGGGAGCTGCGGCCGGGAGCGCGCAGCGCGCCGGGCGCAGGCTTACGCGAACGCGGCGCACTGCGTGGCGCGCGACCGGGCGGGCGCCGGCCCAGGGAGCGCGGGCGGCGCTAACGGGGCGACTACAGCAGGCCGCGCTCCGCGAACGAGAGCGTCTGGTTGCCGGCGACGATGAAGTGATCGAGTACTTTGACCTCAATGAGCGCGAGCGCTTCGGACAGGCTGCGCGTGAGCAGCTCGTCGGCCTGGCTCGGCTGCGCCACGCCCGAGGGATGGTTGTGGGCGAGGATCACGGCGGCCGCATTTCGGCGCAGGGCGGCTTTGACGACTTCACGCGGGTAGACGCTGGTCTGGGTCAGCGTGCCGCGGAACAGTTCCTCGGCCGCGATCACGCGGTGCTGCGCGTCGAGGAACAGCGCGACGAATACCTCGTGCTCGCGGGCGCCGATCGCGAGGCGCAGGTAGTCGCGCACGGCGGCGGGCGAGTTGAGCGCCGCGCCGGCGCGAAGCTCCTCGCCCAGGCAGCGGCGCGCCATCTCCAGTACCGACGCGAGCTGGGCCGCCTTTGCTTCGCCCAGGCCCTTGACCTCGCACAGCGCTCCGTGTCCCGCGGCGAGCAGACCCGCCATACCGCCGAAGCGGCCGATAAGCTCCCGCGCCAGCTCGACCGCGCTCTTGCCCGCAACGCCGCTGCGCAGGAAGACGGCCACCAGTTCGGCGTCCGAGAGGCGCGCCGGCCCGAGCGTCAGAAGTCGCTCGCGCGGACGCTCAGCCGCGGGCCAATCCGTGATCGCCATGCGCCCCCCCTTGAATTCACCTAGAATTCCCTTCCGTCCAACGCCTCGGCGACCGGATCGATGACAACGATCAAGGGAAAAAGAGTACTTCTCGGCATCACCGGCGGGATCGCGGCCTTCAAGTCCGCCGAGCTGGCGCGCATCCTGGTCAAGTCCGGGGTCGACCTGCGGGTGGCCATGACCGAGGCGGCAACGCGCTTCGTTGCCCCGGTCACGATGCAGGCACTTTCGGGCCAGGCCGTCTGGACCGACCTGTGGGATCCGCGGGTGCCGGACAACATGGCGCACATCGAGCTGTCGCGCGATCGCGATCTGATCCTGATTGCGCCGGCGTCCGCCGATTTCATGGCCAAGCTGGCGCACGGCCTCGCCGACGATCTGCTCTCGGCGCTTGCGCTGGCGCGGCGCTGCCCACTGATGCTGGCCCCGGCGATGAACGTCGAGATGTGGGACAACCCGGCGACGCAGCGCAACGTTCTCACGCTGCGCGACGACGGCATCGCGTTCGCCGGCCCGGCGGCCGGCGACCAGGCCTGCGGCGAGACCGGCATGGGGCGCATGCTCGAGGCGCAGCAGATCGCCGAAGAGGTCGAAGCCCTGTTCCAGCCCAAGGTGCTCGCGGGCAAGCGGGTGCTGGTGACCGCAGGCCCGACCGAGGAACCGATCGACCCGGTGCGGGTCATCACCAATTTGAGCTCCGGCAAGATGGGCTACGCGGTGGCGCGCGCTGCGCACGAAGCGGGGGCCGAGGTGACGCTGGTCAGTGGCCCTGTAGCGCTGGCGGTGCCCGGCGGGGTAGCGCGAGTGAGCGTGCGCACGGCGCGCGAGATGTTCGACGCCGTCAAGGCCGCGGTGGGCGGGAGCGATATCTTCGTCTCGGTGGCGGCGGTTGCCGACTATCGGGTGAAAAGCCCTTCGCCGAACAAGATCAAGAAGGCGTCTGGTCGCGGCACGAGCCTCGAGCTGGAGGAGAACCCCGACATTCTGGCCTGGGTCGCGGCAAGGCCGGCGCCGCCGCTTTGCGTCGGTTTTGCCGCCGAAAGCGAGGACGTGGCGAAGAACGCGCGCGCCAAGCGCGCCAAGAAGAAGCTGCCGCTGCTGGCGGCGAACCTGGCGCAGCACGCGCTGGGCGCCGACGAAAACGAAATCACGCTGTTCGATGACCGCGGCGAGCACCCGCTCGGGCGAGGCCTCAAGATTGAGCTGGCGCGAAAGCTGATGCTGCACCTCGCCGGCATGGGCGCCCGCAGGAAGCGCGGCTAGGGACATGCGCCACAAGCTCGAGCTGAAGATCCTCGACCCGAGGATCAGGCACGACATGCCGCATTACGCGACCCCGGGGGCCGCGGGCTTGGACCTGCGCGCCTGCATCGACCTGCCGTTGACGCTCGCGCCGGGCGACAGCGAGCTGGTTCCGACGGGCATCGCGATCCACCTCGACGATCCCGGCCTTGCTGCGGTGGTTCTTCCGCGCTCCGGGCTGGGCGCCAAGCACGGCATCGTGCTCGGCAACCTGGTCGGCCTGATCGACTCCGACTACCAGGGGCAGGTGCTGGTCTCGCTCTGGAATCGCGGCCGCGAGACGTTCACGATCCAGCCGATGGATCGTATTGCGCAGCTGGTAGTCGTGCCGGTGGTGCAGGTCGAGCTGCACGTGGTGCAGGAATTCGCCGCGTCTGACCGCGGCGCCGGCGGCTTCGGCAGTACCGGTCGCGGCTAGGCTCAGACCACCGCGGCCGGCTCTTCCTCGAATCTGAGGCGGATCGTCTCGGTGTCGTCGACGTCGATCGTCACCTTGCCGCCATGCAGCAGCTTGCCGAACAGCAGCTCGTCGGCGAGCGCGCGCCTGATCGTGTCCTGGATCAGGCGCGCCATCGGCCGCGCGCCCATCAGCGGATCGAAGCCTTTCTTGGCCAGATGCTCCTTCAGCTTCTGCGTGAAGACGGGCTCGACCTTCTTCTCCTGCAGCTGTTCCTCGAGCTGCATCAGGAACTTGTCCACCACGCGCAGGATGATGTCGTTGTCGAGCGAACGGAAGGAGATGATCGCATCCAGCCTGTTGCGGAACTCGGGCGTGAACATGCGCTTGATCGCTTCCATTTCGTCGCCGGCCTGCTTGGAGAGGGTGAATCCCATCGAGTTCTTCGACAGTTGCTCCGCGCCCGCGTTGGTGGTCATGACGATCACCACGTTGCGGAAATCCGCCTTCCTGCCGTTGTTGTCGGTCAGTGTCCCGTGGTCCATCACCTGCAGCAGGATGTTGAAGATGTCCGGATGCGCCTTCTCGATCTCGTCGAGCAGCAGCACCGAATAGGGCTTCTTGGTGATCTGCTCGGTCAGCAGGCCGCCCTGCTCGAAGCCGACATAGCCCGGTGGCGCGCCGATCAGGCGCGAGACCGCATGGCGCTCCATATACTCCGACATGTCGAAGCGGATCAGCTCGATGCCCATGCAGTAGGCCAGCTGGCGCGCAACCTCGGTCTTGCCGACCCCGGTCGGGCCGGAGAACAGGAAGCTGCCGATCGGCTTCTGCGGATTGCCCAGCCCCGAGCGCGCCATCTTGATCGCGCTGGCGAGCGCCTCTATCGCCTTGTCCTGGCCGAACACCACCGCCTTCAGGTCTCGGTCCAGCTTGGCAAGGGCGCTGCGGTCGTCGGTCGACACCGATCGCGGCGGGATGCGAGCGATCTTGGCGATGATGTCCTCGATCTCGGCCTTGCCGATGACCTTCTTCTGCTTGCTCTTGGGTGCGATGCGCTGTGCCGCGCCCGCCTCGTCGATCACATCGATCGCCTTGTCGGGCAGGTGGCGATCGTTGATATAGCGCGCCGAAAGCTCGGCCGCGGTGCTCAGCGCGTTGGCGGTGTACTTGACGCTGTGGTGCGCTTCGAAGCGAGTCTTGAGCCCCTTCAGGATCTCGACCGTTTCCTCGATCGAGGGCTCGTTGACGTCGATCTTCTGGAAGCGCCGCGACAGCGCATGGTCCTTCTCGAATACGCCGCGGTACTCGTTATAGGTCGTCGCACCGATGCACTTCAGCTGTCCGGTCGAGAGCACCGGCTTGAGAAGGTTGGAGGCGTCGAGCGTACCGCCCGAGGCGGCGCCGGCACCAATGACGGTGTGGATCTCGTCGATGAAGAGCACCGCGTTGGGATTGTCGACCAGCTGCTTCAGCACCGCCTTGAGGCGCTGCTCGAAGTCGCCGCGATACTTGGTGCCGGCGAGCAGTGCGCCCATGTCGAGCGCGTAGACGGTGCACTTGGCGAGCAGTTCCGGAACGCTGCCCTCGACCACGCGGCGCGCGAGCCCTTCGGCGATCGCGGTCTTGCCCACTCCCGCCTCGCCGACCAGCAGCGGGTTGTTCTTGCGCCGGCGGCAAAGCGTCTGGATGACGCGCTCGAGCTCCCGGTCGCGGCCGATCAGCGGGTCGATCTTGCCGGCCAGGGCCAGCGCGTTCAGGTTCTGGGTGTAGTTGTCGAGCGGGCTGTTGGCGGTCTCGGCCTGGCCTTCCTGCTCGGTTTCCTGCTCGCCCTTGGCGGCGTGCGGCTGAGGCGTCTTGGTAATGCCGTGCGAGATGTAATTGACCACGTCCAGGCGGGTGATCCCCTGCTGTTGCAGGAAGTACACGGCGTGGGAATCCTTCTCGCCGAAGATCGCCACCAGCACGTTGGCGCCGGTGACCTCTTTCTTGCCCGAAGACTGCACGTGCAGGATGGCGCGCTGGATGACGCGCTGGAAGCCGAGGGTAGGCTGGGTGTCGACTTCACGGTCGGCCGCGATGCGCGGCGTCTGCTCCGCGATGTGCTGGATCAGGTTCTTGCGCAATTCGTCGATATTGGCGCCGCAGGCGCGCAGCACCTCCGCCGCGGTGGGGTTGTCGAGCAGGGCGAGGAGCAGGTGTTCGACAGTAATGAACTCGTGGCGCTTTTGGCGCGCCTCGACGAACGCCATGTGAAGACTGACTTCGAGCTCCTGGGCAATCATGCTACGTTTCCTCCATCACGCACTGCAGCGGGTGCTGGTGCTTGCGCGAATACGCGGCCACCTGCTGCACCTTCGTAGTGGCCACATCGCGAGGATACACCCCGCAGACCCCAATGCCCTCGCGGTGAACCTTGAGCATCACCTGGGTCGCCCGCTCCCGTGTCATGCTGAAAAACTTCTGCAGCACCAGAACGACGAACTCCATCGGCGTGTAGTCGTCGTTCAGCAGCATGACCTTGAACATCGGCGGCGGCTTGAGCCTGCTCTTGCGCGCCTCCAGTACGCTATCGTCTCTGAACTGCGTCGCCATGCCGCCCGTTTGCTATGCGCCCTCGAGCTCAATGAGATCAGACATCCTTTCCGTCTGCCCGTTCCCGCTCCACGTGACGTGATGAGAACCTTCCTTCATCCGAGACTCTCGCAGCTATCCTAATCAATGTGCCGGGGCGGCGCAATGCGATCGCCGCAGCGGTTGCGGCAGAGTTGGCGGACCGGGTGCTGCGGCAGCGCCCCGGGCGCCCCTTGACGGCACGGGGCGGGGGGGGGTAAAACGCGAACCGTGTTTGATTTCAGGCTGTCTGTATCGCCATCGAGAGGGCGGCGGGGTCGTGAAGTTCAGGCATCCCGGGTATTCCCGCGGTAATCCTCAAAACCAGTTGGAAAGGAAGGGTCATGGCGACAGGCACCGTTAAGTGGTTCAACGACGCGAAGGGCTACGGGTTCATCACGCCGGA